>Ga0080013_1000008_pt1 | contig 269009 bp, 365 predicted proteins | sample ETNvirenome_6_85_FD_69236 | JGI IMG/M metagenome (GOLD analysis project Ga0080013, IMG submission 69236) | Marine viral communities from the Pacific Ocean - ETNP_6_85 (SPADES assembly) (version 2) | ecosystem: Environmental > Aquatic > Marine > Oceanic | place: Pacific Ocean | collected...
TCCTAGCAAAGGTGGCAGAAATCTTTCCGGCACAGCTTAACTCTTCCACGACCTCATCAACAGACTTATTGGAAAGCCACTCGTCATAGAGGTTTAGCTTGTCTACGATGAGACCTGTGAAATCTACGAATGATAGCCCATCATCTCTTTGAGATTCTGAATGTGATATTGCCTCTCGAGACCTTGTTTGCTCTATAGACTCCCTGATGAGCTTTCTGAACTGTCTACGTGTGATCCTCATTTGATATCCCTCTCTGTAATATCTATTTCACACCGCGCTCTTTTTCAACCTGTGATGAGGCTTCTGCGTTAGCGTGACGGTCGGGGACATAGACGTGTCACGTCTATTCAACGAGCTCACCTGACGTTGAAGGAGATGCCTTGGATCCTTGACGTAAATCCACCGGACCGTCTTAGGTCCCCACTCTTCACCATCCTCATACACAAGCTCGAGCGTATCGATCTCATCCTTGACGACCTTCCAGCCCTTTTTCGCTGCCCAGATATACGCGCATGCGACGAGCATATCCTCTTCATAGATCTCTCCGGTGTCGGTATCGACGATATCTACTAGCTCTAGCATGATGCCTCCTTGGTACTATCATCATACCATATTATACCACAGGCTAGCACGTTTTGCATGCCACATAGCCTATCTCTGCGATCACCACCTCAACATACTCTCCGTACCAGTTTCTCTCTCCATTTTCTGTCATGACATTAACAATCACTGCATGTGTGGATTGCTGGGATACATTTAGAACTATTCCTATCTGTCCGCGATCGGAGTGACCGCCGCTCTTCTTAACGATATCTCCAATATGTATCAGCACTAGAGGCGTCGATTCAACCGGCTCACTAGGTCAAGCTCTTCTAGATCAAACTCCAAGATCTCTCCGCCCACCATCACCTTGGCCGCGGGTATGTATAGTCGTCTCGCCTCCTTCACGATAACTCCGATGGCACCGATATACTCTGGTGCTGCCGACTCAACAGAGAAAGCATCATCCCTAATCCGTACGACGTCTCCTGCTTTCATATCTCATTCCCACTAATGTCATCTGGCATGCTCCTGTAACAGGCAATCTTCTCGAGCCGGAAGTGGTCCCACCAACCAATTTTTTTCTCAACGACCCAGTAAACCTTATAAGCGGTGGGTGCAGCCACTCTTGCTCCTCGACGCGGTCCATCAAGAATTATTCCTATCTGCTCATCGTGTACATGACTATAATCTATGTACCTCACGAGGTCACCCACCTTCACGAATCACCTCAAGATAAGCTGGGATACATTTGCCATATCGACCATCATCCCACATGACGATGGGAGTTTTATTTACATGGATCCTCACAATGATTCCTGTCATTCCACGCTCTGAACGTTTATGTCTCACCAGGTCACCCACCTTCACTGATCACCTCCAGATGCCATTCCCCACACCATCTCGCTTCATGGGTAGTCCAAAAAACGCGCATAAGTTGGCTGTCTCGCTGGGATATTGCTACAATAACGCCAAACTGCTCTGATATTTTCTTGTAAACTAGATCACCGACTTTCATTGACCACCTCAAACTGATAAAAGCTATCTAGTGGCCAGGCTTCGATACCGCGATTCGTCAGCACGGTCGCGACTCTTTGGTTTCCGTAACCCGACCTGACTCTAATCAGCAAGCCGACCATCCAGTCTCGCCAGTGATGTCCGTCGGTCTCAATTCTAATCATGTCGCCAGGTTTCATATCGTCTCCAAGACATCCATTCGATCATAGAAGCAGAGTCTATGCATCCTATCACTGAATATCGCACAGATTGCCTTCTCCATTTTATACTCTGGTCCGCCTTCCTCTGGAGGAAGTCCTATGATTCCACCCTTGGAACAAACATTATCCATCCTAACGAGGTTAATGATACCCACGGATCCAACAGGAGGTCCAAACGGTATTTCTTCTCTGACCTGAATCAGATCACCTAGCTTTACTTTGTTCGGATCCACCGATAACCTCCAGCTGATCTCTCCTAATCCAGAATAAGAGCTCGTCTCCCGTCATAATTTGAACTCGGATTCCGATCGCGTTCACGATCAATCCAGTATTTCCACTCAAGCTAGAGTGAGGATATCCATCACGCATTCTAACAAGATGTCCTGGTTTAGGACAAACGCTCTTCACTGTACATTCTCCAGATCGTCCGAGTACATATCCTCGATTTCTCCATTATTCCACATCACGTCAAAGACACGGCCCACATCTGGTGGTCGCATCGGAGAGTGATCTCTCAAGATGACTCCAAAAAGACCACTTCGCCTATGCAAGCCAGATGCATTTCTTCTCAGTTCATCAACGTCGTAGCTGCTGTGAACTCTAACCAGATCTCCTACCACCATGGTATGTCAATCCCTCTCATCTTCAATCTTAATCTTTATTCCTGAAGGAACTGCATACATCTTCACGTATCTGTCCTCGCAGTAAAGTCCCCAGTTTGAGTGTACCTGTTGGTTACCATGAGGGACTGCATAAAACCACATCCTCGTCCAGAAGCTATTAGTCTCTGAATACGTGCACCTTATCTTGAGAATCTTCCCATCAGATACCGTTCCCACATAGAGACCCTCACACTTAGACTGCTCCATGTTCACAACTGTTCCATCCACACATGGACTTTCAGACATCGGACCATTGATCATTCGATGATGGCTGCACCCAAACAGTAGAATAAATGGTAGCACTCTAGTCATTGTTCCTCTCTGTTATCACGCCGCTAATATGGTCATCAGCTTTAAGAACGGGTATCGCTGATGACATTCCATTGGCGATCAGATAGATCTGTCCTGTTCCTTGTTGTGTATGAACCACCCTGGTGATGAGTGCAAAAGTTCCCCAAGATTTATGAAGATTCATAAGTCTTACAACATCACCTGGCTTCCAAGTCATAGTCTTCCGCTCCTCTTCCTTCGTTTCTCAAGAAAGTCACCATAACTCAAGATAGCGAGAACAGCACACGCGGCTGTGATCATGATAAGATCGTCTCTCCACTGTTTGATCAGCTCGTATGCTCTCAATTGACAACCTCTAGATCTCTAAACTTTTCGACTCCTGGGCCATAATCCGACCATAGTATACGAACCCACCTCGGTTGATTGTTATCACAGTCACTCCAGCCATCCGCGGATGGCATTACAATCGCCAGCACAATTCCATGAGAAGAGTAGCCTCTTCTCATCTTTACCAAATCACCGACTTTCACTTTTTTCTCCAGGCATCTTCAATCGACCTATATTGTATGAAGTAATCTCACCTTGAACAAGCACGTTCACGTCTCCACATACCGGTGATCTGTTGGCCTCTGCATCCATGTTCCAGTATCGAATTTCTTCAACGACAACTCCGTGCACATAGCCCCAATCAATGTCTTCTTCGCCTTCCCAGTTGCAATTACCCCAGTGGACATTTACCAGGTCACCCACCTTCACTGATCACCTCCAGTTGAAACGTAGGAATAGAATAGATGTCATTATCAAACATTACACTTGATCTGTGAAGCGGATGAACCATAGAGTTCTCGATGGTGCCAGGATCCCAGTAGCTATCAGCCGGACCCAAGTACACGCCAATATCGGGTCCGGTCGGACTTATCAATACTAGATCACCGGCTTCCATATTTCTCCTTGGTACTATTATACCATAGGCTAAATCACCTTGCACGCATCAAGAGTAATGACCTCGAGGTAGCCTCTCTTAATGAAGGCTCTTGATCCTGTAACAGAGCATAGAATCTCTGTCATTCCAGGAGTTGGATTTCCCCATCCAAGTCGAGGTCGTGCTCTGGCACGAAGAACTGTGTAGACTCTATCCTCATAAAGATATATGCTCACACATGTGGGAGGAAGCTTAGACTCCCCGGCATCATTCATGCCCTTACTAGCATCACTCTTATACCACTCTGATTGCTCTTCATCTGTGATGGGTCGAGATGCTCGGTAACGTCTTGCATCTCTATCACCTAGAGATCCGCATCTATCAATGACCTGTGATCTAACTTTAACGAGGTCACCCTTTCTCATGCTTCATCCTCCGGCATTCCAAATGGATCTACACACTGAGTCGATCGTCGACTCACCTTATTCAGCAGAAGAATGTTCGATCCAATATCTCCATACGTTGGGAGAGGTGGATTTCCCCTGAGCCTCTCGATCTCATCTGCGAGACCCTCACGATCTGAAGTGTCTAGCCACTGAGTCCAACTACCGTCGCTTCGTTTGAAAAACATATCGACATAACTTGTTCCATCGTATGCCTCTCGATCTTGATAAGTCCCCTCAAATGCTTTCTGTGTTTCTTCTTCTGTTGCGTGCAGATCATACCAGTCATTAATGGTCTCTGTCCACACCTTGATAGCCTCTTCAAAAGTCGCCATATTCACTCACTCCTATTCTTAATCACAGCTTCCCCAGCGAGAAGCACTCATTATCCAAAGTCCCTCCTCGATCTTTCGAGGCTCTGAAATTGATGTTCCATATCCCGATGGATGATAATTCCCAAGAAGACTTTTTCCCCACTCTCTAAGATCATCAACACTCGAGGCAATCGCTCTGTAGCTCCACTTACCCCCTCCCCACTGTCCGGAATGGTTGCAGTCTACCCAGATCTTATTGTCACTCTTCTCAAACAGCGGGTCTTTATCCATCTCCTCAGCAGATCTCTCGTGAACATTCGATTCTGATAGAGTTTCAACAAGTTTGTTGATCTTCACGTGATCGTAATCTGCCTCAGTGATTTCATCAGTGTATCTGTACACTCCGCCGGAAACGAGACGAACCTCGACGTTGCGAGTCTCAAGCTGGACACGCCACTGCTTTCCAAGGTTGTCCTTATAGACTTCACTTCTCTGGTCTCTTACAAATTTCCTGTATCGCTGGCTTGATGCCATATTATTCTCCGTGCTCCTCAAGAGCAGCCATTCCCTTAAGAGTTAGAAAGTATAGAAACCGACCATCAGGACCACGGGATCTGTAGAACCACATCCTCTGACCGTCTCTATTTGCCACACCCGGGTGTGGTCGCGATCCTTCGTGATTAGCCGCGAGCGTCCTGCTGTGATATGGTGAAGTCAGGTAAGCGAACTTTCCTCGGCAAATCTTGCTGAGAGGATGATTGCGTTCATCTATAATCTCTACATCCCGGTAGTAATCAGACTTCATCATGTAGTCTAGCACATATCTCTTCGACTGCCACCGAATGAAGATGGCACGATCGGAATCCGAGAACCCGTATGGCTTGGTCCGATATCTGACCCTCAGCTGTTCGGTAGTTCTACCGCCGAAGAGGTGCTCATTGATCTCACCTGAAGTAGACCCAGGATTCTCATTGAGGAATGTTAGCATCTTTCTCGATGGCATTCCATATCTAGACATAGTATATCTCCTTGGCTGTTGGTATTACCATTATACCACAGCTATTCTCTGCTTACACGCTTAAGGTTCAATTGTGTGTACGACATCCATTGACATTGATGAAACCCATCGGTTATTCATGTGATGGCCCGGTCCCCAAAAAACAAGTATCGAACAAGGAATGCTAGGGTTGACGTGCTCTCTAACAGACAAGACGATTCCAACTACCTTATCGTAGCGCGGCATGCCGCAAGGAGCCTGTCTAACGAGATCACCCGGCTTCACTGATCACCTCACATCCCTTCTCATAAAATGTCATTCGTCGTTCCGGCTCTCCCTGAGGCATGACTATTATCATATGTCCAGATCTTTGAGAAGAATTCCTATCGGGCTTCCTCTTCTCCATTACGATTCCGACTAAGCCTTCATAAATTCCACCAAGCTTTATCACTAGATCACCCACCTTCACTGATCACCTCCAGATCATCGCTGTCGACATCCCACTCCCCGTCTACAAACAAGACGCTGGCGCCTCCCCCCACCCATAGGTGAGTGACGACACCGATTTGTTTGCCTTGGTGTAACACCAGGTCACCGACTTTCACTTACACACCTCACATTATCCAGCCTCATAAAGACCACACCAGTGTCAAACAATACTCTAACTGAACGACAGTATTCGTTCTCATCCTGTAGAAATGTAATGACTCCCGTCTTGCCTCCGATATTCTCTAAGAAGCTGTCTGCCTGTACAAGGTCGCCGACCTTTGCATCCCAAACTCTCACCAGGTCATACGCTTTCATGCACGACCTCTACCATAACTCTCATATCCCAGCTCAATCCAAACTTATTCCACATCACAACAGCATCTGTCCACACATCGCAGGACGGATCGTAATCTAGCTGGTACCCTCTTTGTTCGAATTTGATAACTATTCCGTATCCTAGCTCTTCAAATGCGGCATCGTTTTTTCGTCTAACAATATCACCCACATTCATTGAATACCTCAATAAGGGAAACAGCGATATCCCATGTCTTGCCTTCTTTAGGGTAGAATACTGTCGCACACGGGTGGACTGGATTTGAGCCACCAGACTGAAGAGATAGAACGATTCCAGGACCATGCCAGTCTAGAAATCCCTCAGCCTTTCTCGTAACCAGGTCACCCACCTTCACTGATCACCTCAACTTTCCAGTGCCACTCTGGAAGAGATACAAACTCTCCGCCCATAAAGATATTATGATAGCCTCCCTTAAATCGACCGTCACTCATCACTCCCATATAGAGACCAATGTGACTTTCACGCGCGTACTCTGGCGGAGCCAGCTGACTATCCCACGATGCACGAACCAGGTCACCGACTTTCACTAATCACCTTTAGGGCTTTCCAAACCACCGGCGACACCTTTCCATTTACCAGAACATCTACAAAAGATGAATTGACACCATGCCGGACCTCGCTCACCACAATACCGACATCACCATCTGGCTCAAAGTCAGACAGGTTCCGGAACTGTACCAGATCTCCTACTTGCACTTCTTCACCGTAAGCCTGACAGATTGAACTGCCTCGATTGAATATCCTTCATGCTGATAGTAGAACTTTCGTGTAGTTTCCTCAGCACTAGAGGACGCAGAGTTTGGATGTCTATCTGCCTGCGCCTCGACGATCTTCTTCATATTCTCAGTTACGCCGACCTCGTGCATCTCCTTTGTAAAACGAAGCATGAGATCCTCATATCGATCTTTACTCATTTCCATCTATCACCTCAACCTCATCTTCATATACATCTTCTTTTCCGTCACCCCACAATATAGTCACACCTGGTGGGCAATGATCCTTTGTACTGTATGCCATCTTCACACCCACCTCAATGACGATTCCCACTAAGTCTGGTGAATATTCTGGATAGGCTGCACCTGGTCTTACAAGATCACCGACTTTCACTGCGTCATCTCCAGCAAAATCTTGAACTGTTCGGTTCCTTCACAACTGTTTCTCACGCTTGTGATTTGTCCTCTAGAAAACTTCCGGAACTCTCTACCGAATCTGAAAAATGATTCCAGCTTTCTAGCATAAGCATTCCATGTCGCAGATGGAATGTATTTTGTTGCTCCGCCATCCCATCCAAACGCATAAAACTTATTATCACCGGAGAACTTTTTCACCTTAGACTCTGGGAAGCGAGAATTTTCAGCACCAAGGCTTACACACTCCACGAAGACAGGGTCGCTCGTTGGACTTTGCTTCACAACGATATCCCCAAATGTCTGCTCCAAGAAATTCAACTGATCTGGGCTTAGGCACGGGTCAATCGCTAGAAGATAATCCCTAGAGGAAATTACTTCATGAAACAATTGCTCCAATTCCTCCTGGACACCAGCTTGAAATGACAATCCTTGGATTGCTTGTCTACTCTTTGGATCAAACTTCATCTTTAATCACCTTCAAATCATTGGTGTCTGCGCCCATCAACTCACCGTCATCATAAAGCACACACCATTCCCAATCAAGAGGCTGATTGTCACGATGCCCGGTGTCGTCTTCGGTAAACGGACCACCCACAACAACACCATTTTTACCAAGCGCGTAATCATGCACGATTTGACCAATCATGCTACCAACTCCAAACCATCTTCGTTTTCGGGAACTTCGGTCAGAGTGCCATCACTCAAAAGCACGTCAAAAACGATGTACTTGTCCCAATCCATCTTCACAAGCTTTGAGTTCACAATGAGCCCTTGCATCTGTGTAGTCTCCCAGCCCGTACCGAGATACCATGGCCATGTTATGATGTTACCGACTGTCATTGACTTTCCTTGGTTCGGCCAGTTTAATATCGCGAAGTGGTGGGTAAGAAACTCGAACCCCATTACTTGAGAACCATGACACCTGAATACGAGATGCTGTGGTAAAAAGATCGGGCACGTGCATTACAATGCCAACCTCATCCTTACCCGGGTCATCCCATTCTACCAATTCACCAACTCTCATCACTTTATTCTCCTACCAATTGTGTGTACGTCTCGAGCGCTCGTACTCCGATATCGGGGTCCACATGTTGTAGCGCTGTTCCAACCCATTCTCCCAACTCACTTTGCCATTCATGTGGAACAAAGTCCATTGGCATAAAGTCCTTCGAATACTGGCTGCCGTTTGTCTGTTGCTGGCCACCTGTTGTCGGACAGGTCCAGCTCGGGTTAGGCTTCAGGTAGAGAACGTCTATAGACTCACCTGTTGGGGATACTCTCTTCACTAGAAGCGGACCAGCATGCATCACAGGTTGTGGCAGGGGGGAATACCGGGACTTTGAAAAGATAAGGTCTCCAGGCTGCATCATCGCTTACTTCCTACTTATTGGGGTTTCGCTTGGCCAACTCACCCTGAGTTGCCAGCTTAAGAGAGCCTGTGGCATCGAGAACCGGGTAGACAATCTGCCCTCGGTCATCCACTTCCGGGGTGCCGGCGACAATGGCGAGGTCCCAAACCCACCTGAACCCACCAGCTCCATTGGCCGGTCCTTGACGACGGACCCAGCAAGGCTTGTCAGGAGTAACGTAGGGACGCTCGGTAACTTCCCGAAGGCGCCCAGCCATGGACTTCATCAGCTTGTTTACACACCACTCGTCGGTGATTCCTGTACCGGCGAAGTGGGCTTCAACCGAAGCCAGAGCCTTTTGGGTTCCGCCGTGAGTGTACCAATAGTTTGCGCTGTACCCCTTCGCCAGCTTGATGCAGAGGCGCAGCTTTTCAGCAGTCGCTTCATCGATGGTGAATGGACCTTCTTCAGTAAGACGGTCAGCTTCAGCGAGGATCTTCTCCATCCAAGCTGCCTGCTTTTCAGAGAGGTCCCATCCGCGGCGAATCTTGCCAGCGAACTCACCGAGAATATCAACATCGTATTCCCGCATTCCAATGACTGCCTGTGCAGCTTCAATGCGAGCAAGAAGAACCGGGTCACCCATGGGCGCCGGAACGCCCTCTTCAATGAGGGAGTCAATCCAGTTACGCTGCTTCGTCGACGTGCCGCGATTGCGGTCCAGGCGCGAAATCATATCGCGGATGAAGCTGTAGCGAAAGTCATCAACGAGACCAGCCTCTGTGTACGCCGCGTAGAGTTCGCGGGCTTGAGAGAGTCGGAGTTGGCGTGACTTGCGGGGCATCTGAAACCTCTTGGTTAGGTGGGAGGGGTATTCCTTTCCCCACCTTCAATTATATTATACCACTTTCTAGGGGTAAATTGCACGAATGATCGAAATCAATTCACTTTTCTTTTATCTTTGAAAGCATTCCAGCAGCTTGGGAAACGACGACACCATCATCGCGTAGAACCTTAACTCGACCGGGGCCCCATTCTTGAAGAACAACACCAGTCTTTATCTCTACATTGGGAGAATTGAAGTCCGCTGCATTTGCCCAATCAGACGACCAGGCTGCAGCCTCATTATCGTCCAGTGTACGCATCGCCTTCCATTGAACCAAGTCACCGGCTTTCATCAGAGCACCTCCAGAATCGTGGACTCTTCGTAGGTCCACACCATGTCTTCCGTCCACAGGACGAGTATCCGGTCACGGATGCCATCTCGAGTGGGGCTGATCGTATTAACCATGCTGGGGTGGAGACATTCTCCTCGCTTCGCCCCAACAATCTTGAATGCTGACCGAGCACCGTACCACTGTTTATCGATACGCATGACGAGACCCAATTCGGGATGTCCCTTCGTTAGCCTCACGAGATCACCTATCTTCATACCAGCTCCATCTGGCTCTCGGGCCAGAGTTGCGTTGCGCCGTCGTCTTGAAGTACCACGAACCAACCAGACGGGTCTCTGCTTATGATAATTGCTGTGGGCAAAATTCTTGGTTCACTTGTCTTTAGCCTTACAACCGTGCCGACCTTCATGACATCTTCCTCAAGTCTCTCTCTCTAATCCACACCGCTCGACCGTCCATGAGGACATGCCACGATGGCCGCGGAGGCTTTTCTTCGAGATCCGCCCACTCATCAGAATCGTATGTCAGCAAAACAGCGGAACACCGCGGGGCATCAGCCATTAGTGGCCAGTACCAAACCATATCACCGACTTTCATTGATCACCTCCAGTCGTGCTCTTCGAATTAAACTAATATTTGTATTTTGCCACAAAACTCGAACCTTAATATCTAAGAATCCCGCTGGTGGGTATGGCTTATCATCAATAACGATACCGCACAGTCTGCTAGCTAAAGACTTCGAAGTGTCATAAGGTGTTATTTTGAACCTTACCATGTCACCGACTTTCACGACACTACCTCACACTGATGGTTAAACCAAAACTTTACCTTACCCTCTTGAGTAAGGACCGTCATTTGCTTGACTCTCACTCCCATCTTGATAACGGTCCCAATTCGTTGCTCTTCTTCAGGAAGCCTGTACGTTTCCCATACTCGCTCCTGAGGGGAGCCCAGGTTCTCTTCGCAGCGTACCAGCCGCCGGCGCGTCACGATCCGTACTTGGTCACCTACATTCACTTAGACTGTCACCTTCTCCAGCTTGTCCATCTTAAAGAAGACTTCACGACCGGTGTTCAGGTCCAGCAGCTTCGTCCAACCGCCAGTAGCGTTGTGATAACTGAAGCTCTCTCGGCAGCGAGCCCGAAGGACCCGGTATGCCGTACCACGATGCAGAGCGGCGCGGCCGCCGCGCGGGGGGAGCACACTCTCACCAGCGCTGTCGAAATTGATGCTAAAGGTGTCTTCACCCTTTGCCTTCGCTTCTTCAGTGGCGCGGCGCTTGTCTGCGTACCAGCGCTCGGTATCTTCACGAGTGACGTGATAGTTGGCGTAAGCAACGTCTTCAACGGTGTCATCCCAGTTTACCTTGAATGCACCGTCTCGGACAGTGACTAGATCACCCGCTCTAAAAGTTGCTTTGATTCGAGCCATTTTTTCTCCGATTTCGAGTAGAGGTAAGGAACCCTTTCCCTACCTTCAATTATATTATAACATTTTTAGAGCCGAATTTGCACGTGCGAGAAAAACTAATTGATATATCTTTGAAGAACAATGAGGTTGCTGTAATTCGCTTCCTCTAAAGTGTTGTCATAAAGAATCTTACAGGATGAAGGTCCACCACGGGTCATGGTAACTTCATATAAAATTCCCGACTTTATTTTCTGTTTTTCTGTATCGTAACGTGTGCCAGGGAAAGTCATCACAAGATCACCGAGCTCTGGCTCAAGAGGTTTAGCAGCAAGAAAAAGTGAGGGATCTATCTTTACAAGAGTGCATAAACGCTTAGACACTTTGAAAAATGAAGGATAGTGCTTCACCTCTTCTTTGACCAGCAAGTCCTCTTCACCGACAGCATGAACTCGGCAAAGGGCTACATTCTCTGTACAGCTTTGAGCTTTGTCAATTGTACCACCGGCCACGACAACTAAATTTCCTTTTGCAAAATCATCCACTAGCATACCCCGCAAAACTAAGTATAGCGATCACACATAAGCAAAAATCAACCACTGCAAAATGAGATTTATATTTTTTTCACGTCGAAGGCAGGAACTTACGCCGAGCATGCTTATTTAGAAATATAACACAGTCATGAAGGGGCACTCATGAGGGAGAAAATCTTAGTAGCTTTATTAGCGCTTGCAAGCATTACAGGATGTTCAGATTATAAGTTGAGCACCGTACCGGTTTATGAACCAAACATCACGGCAACTCCAGAAGAACATGATTTTGGAGCATTACATAGCGGGTATGAAACAGGAGAAGTCGACGTTATTGTGACGAATACTGGAAACGACGATTTGCTAATCGATGATGTATACTTAATGGGACCATCTGATATTGCTTTCTCTCCAACGTTACCCAGCATAATGGAACCTGGTCAACAAGAAATCATTACTATCACATACACCCCAGAAACCTTTCAAGTTGACAGCGCTCGATTGTATATTTTTTCAAATGATCCAGATACTGAAGTAGTTGAAATTCCGCTTCTTGGACAAGGTGACGCTCCAGTGATCGAAATCACACCCGACTATCATGATTTTACTACAGTCTTTTTGGGGTGCGATGATGAAATAGAGGTCTCCATCGGAAATGTTGGTAATGCAAACCTCGAGGTCAGCGATGTGGAGTACTTCGCTTCTATCCCAGTTGATTTTTCTTTAGAAGATTATGAAGATGCTATTGGTCCACTACCCTGGACAATTGCACCGAATGACTCAATCAATCTCACCGTTGGGTATACTCCTCTAGACTTGCTAGATGACGAAGGATATATCGAGATCACGAGTAATGATCCTACCACACCTATCGAGCTTGCGGACCAGCTTGGAATGGGAGATTATGAAGACATTGTGACAGATGAATTTGACCAAGATGGTAATGCACGATCAGATATTCTGTTTGTTATTGACAACTCTGGTTCAATGACCTCCAACCAAACGAACTTTAAAAATAACTTCGACTCCTTTATGACAGTGTTTGAAACAGCTGGAGTTGATTACCAAATTGCATTTATTACCACGGATAACGCCTCAATCGTAAATGAAAAAATTGTCACTCCAGCCGATGTGGATCCTGTAGGTGAGGTAAATACGATCATTGATGATATAGGCACCCACGGATACGCGATCGAAAAAGGCCTATGGTATTCTTACGCAGCAACTGATGTCGGGGGAGATGCAGCTCCTGGAAGCTCTACTGGATTTTTTAGACCAGATGCAAAGCTTGTGATTATCTACATCTCTGACGAGCCCGATGCTTCTACATCATTAAGTTATGGAGGCGGCTCTACGACAATGACACCATCAGATTATTCTGCTCATTTGCTGTCTCTTAAATCATCGCCAGAATTGGTGGTAGCTCATGCCGTTGCTGGAGATTATCCATCGGGTTGTACCTCCAATGGTGGTGCACAATTTGGTGATGGCTATTATGACGTAGTTACCGACCTTGGTGGCACATTTATGTCAATATGTGCGACTGATTTCGGAACACAAATGGACACTCTCGCGAGGGAATCCATGGCAATCCAAATATTTTATCTTAACAATAACCCAATCGAGTCTACGATATCAGTAGAGGTAGATTCAACTATCGTAACTGGGTGGTCATACGATCCAACAATAAGCGCGATAGTTTTTGATACTGCTCCTGGTGAGGGTAGCTCAATAGAAGTGACATATGCAATCTGGGCAGAATGCGATAACAACGAAGAGAAAGACACCGGCGACAGCGGAGCCTAATTTTCATCTTCAACATATAATCTGTATCAAGGGCACACCCTTGTTCAAGGAAGGCGCAGAATACTACTGCTTCGCTGACACTGGCGAATATTTCTGGCTTTATCTTCCAGTACCGCAATGGGGGATTGACCAGATTAAGGTAACAAGTGCGCTAAAAGAAAACTTCCGGATAAGCAACTACTTTCTCCAAGGTCGATGATTTCCAAAGATGCAGGTGTTGGCGAGCTAGTTTGGTTTGCTGGAGAACTGTGGTTCATTGACGGAGCTTTTGGTGGGTACACCGGGCAAACATTATTTGCGGAGCCGCAAATGGCGCTAATGGTAGAACTTGAACCTACAAAGAGCTATGCGGTTCTTCTTATGTTCCCTGCTTTCGGGCGTCAAAAAGAATCACTGGCCTGTGTATTCATCGACCAACCCGTTTGTAAGATATGGAGAGTGCCCGAGGACTACTCGCCAAATTGAACGCCGCCGACTTCAAGCATTACATCAATTCGACGTAGAGCTTCCCCGATGTATTCACCTACCTCAGCTTGCTTGACCATTGCTGTGCCAGTGATGGCCGGGTCTCTCAATTCTTTTAAATATTTTTCGCAGCATGCGATTAATACCTCACGAATTCCTATTAGCTCTTGAAGATCTTCTTTTTTCATTGTGCAGTTCCTTGTGACGTACGCTTATTTTCTAATCTTAATCTTAGCGAAACATCTGTTAATAAACAATATAGCTTTCCCGGAGATAAATCTGGTGTATTATAGAGACTTAAGTCATCCCACATTACAATTCTAGAATTAACCATCGCGTGAGCAATCCATTCTGAGCAATACCATTTGTCTCTACGCTTGATCAGAAATGGGCAAAGTTGAGACATGATCATACCTGTCCAATCGTACTTGCATCCTTGAGTCATGTCAATAAATTTGTAGAGTTCGTCAAGCTGGTATTCTCGAACAGGTTTTCGATCGCTTAATTTAAAAACTAAAAAGTCCCAGTCTTCCGGATTTTCTAGCTTGTACTTAATTCTGGGCGCCACCCTCGATGTTAAAAATGGACTAATACTGACCCACGTTTTTCCATCTGGCATAACAAGCTCAGCATGGCTATACGGACTTTTTGTCCACCATCGAACTATTTTATGCAGCCATCCGTTACCATTCTTAAAGAAGGCAATTTTAATTTCGGTCATCTATCACCACTAAACAAACTCTATTTTTAACTAGCAATTGTTTAATAAAATTAATAGAAGAACCTCAAATTTTCACCACATCTTAGGAGATAAACCAAACCAACATAATGCTTAAAGCAAGGCCAATCATCATTTTCATAAAATCAGATATAAGCATCGGAAACACTACTTCAATGCCTGCCTCTGATTTAAAGTATCGATATATCGCCAGTTCCCTACCACACAGAAGACCAACGAAAACCCAAGTGGTAGACATTGGAATTTCGTTGTATTGCTTGAAGTACCAGAGGACTATTGCATATGCAAAATCAATAATCGTTGCCGACCTCATAAATCTGGTGCCAGACTTAGAGAGAACAATCTCTTGGATTTTTCCGCCGTTGGTATAAAATAGATGTGCTAGCCCAACGACCAGAATACTCATGAAACCCATAAACATCCATGCTGGAAGCGCTTCACCCCGGGGAAGAAAAACAGCTACATTAGCAATGTCATGCGCAAGCCATTGATGCCACAAGAAGCACGTGGCAAGCCATTGTGCAATACGCCACCGCTGCCTATTCTCTAGTGGCACAGGTGTACGTTCATCTAGAAATTTAGAAAGAAGAGTCCATAAGATATACGCAGATATAGCTGCAAGCGCATATCCAACTGCTGACTTAACCAGAATTTTCTCTAGAATAACGGAGGATGAAAACACGCTCAAAGTTAAAATCGTTGTACTTACCGGTATTCCAAACCTTGTGAGCCCCAATAAGAGAGCCGGTGCAGCTAAATGATACCACTGAAACGTGGAGGGAAGTGGGATATAGTTTAAGCGTCCATGAGCAATATCACCTGATGCATATCCGTACGTCAATGTTGTGACCATCACGGTCGACATTACCATCCATTGCCAATACCACTGTGTCTCTTTATTTGACGCAATAAAAGTACCGAGCGTCTGCGCGGAGTCGTTTGCTATGACAGAGTACGCTGCTAAAATGAAGCCCAAGCTACCGAACGCTAATGATAATTCCATACAAACTCATACATGCTTCCTCCATTGTTAAAGCATCCTTAACAATAAATTATGGTGGAAGCAGCCTAAGAATTGTAACTTCTCTGTACCCTGAATGTAACCTTTGACTACCAAGTCATGTCGTAAATGAACGATGTAACCATAAATGCCGTAGTGAAAACGCCAACTGTAAAAAACGCAACAAATATCAAATTCTGATAATCCTGCAAGACTCTCATAACAATACCTTTCTTTAACCTAAAGCGGGTAAGTATACATCTTAAAGGGTAGAGATTTAAAAACTTGGGTTACAATCGAATCACAATAACCCTTACACCCTTCTCCCTTACTTTCTTTTCTATTGCTCGACGCTCCCAGCTTTGGAGCGGATAGTTTGAGTCAAAGTCTGAAATGATCGCAAGTGTTTCTCCCTTGCTCATATTATCGAGGACTGTCCAATACGACCACCAGATTTCTGTACCCCCACCAGGAGTGACAGTGTCAATGGACATTCCGTCTCTACAATTATGCATTTTTGAAACATAAATTCTACTCCCTGGCCGGAATGACGAATTGATAATATCTCGCCAACCGTCCCAACCGCTCCATAAAGACCCTGATGCATCTATCAAATAAACATCTGCATTTACCTTAGCAATCGAAGTCTCAATATTGCTTTTCACTTGAACCAGAACATCTACTCTTCGGCTTCTTGGATCATGATCTACAGAAGCCTCTCCAGCGGCACGGAATGAAACGTTAGCATTGGGTAACACTCGACGCAACGCTTGTGTAACTGTTCGAGCCCGATGAGCGGAAAGAATGTGGTTGTCCTGAGGGCTACCACACCCGTCTGCATATCCGACAAGTGTTATGTCTATCTGTGCCGAACTAGAAAACCTTGATGCAAAAGACTCAACACCGCCACGCTGGTCTGGCTCTAATACATGATCATCTTCTTGAAAGTATACATGGTGACGATGAGAATCCTGTATCGTTTGTGCGGGTAATCTGGAGGCAACGCCGCGGGTGACCCTGCAGGTGCAATCTCTAACGCTGCATCGATCTGCTCCAGCCATCAGCTGCATGCTGCCATCGGAAAGCCACCCAGGTTCCGTCATTTGAGCCGGGTGACCTGTTGGAATCGACGTAGCTATGAAAGAAAAAATAAAAGCAAAAAAGGGCGAAAACATCGCCCTTAATTATTGTGCTCAAAGGAAATTAATTCTTTTTAGCTTTCCGAGCTTCTTTCTTTGCTTTCTTCTCTTCGTCTTTCTTGAATGCAGCAAAGTTCTCTTGAGCTTCCTTCTTTGTCCATCCGCATAGGCGAGCACGAATAGCACGATGCTTACCTGACACGTGCTCTCTTACGCCCAGCGCTGGCTCGATATTATCCTTGGGATAAACACCGGTAATCTCACCCTGAAGCGGGCGGGGGCGCATAAGCTTAACGTACTCATCAACAAACCACCCTACATCACCAACTGTGTAAGTTAGTTTTCCAACAGTCATTTCCTGAGGACGCTCGTCCTTCTTCACGACAGACTTCTTCCTCTTCACAGCTGCCTTCTTTGTTTTCTTTTTCATGCGTAACGTTCCTTGTGCTTGGGTTTACGAGTGTACTTGGTTTTATCGCGCTGAACCAGACGAAGCCCGCGCCAACGGATCATCTCGCCGCCTTCGTCAAAGTAATGCTTACGATCGAGCCCGCGTTGAGCCTTGATCTGAGCGAGTACCTTTTGAGTACGCTTGGACTTTTTAGCCATCGTGGACTCCTACCTACTTTTATATTATATCACGAAAGCAGCGCGATTTGCACGAAGGAAATTATCTATTCAATAATAGAGGACTCTGACATGAAGTCTTCATGTACGTTAAGACAGGTGGAAAAATATTCTTGCATCTCTTCAACAGTGGTTCCTGGTCCTGCATCAATCACACACGCGACGCCTGGAAGATATGTGGAAGTAGGTGTATCATGAAAGCGAGGTTCAACAACATCTAAAATCTTTTCCATGTCTGCTTGTGTTGCAGTAATGGGCATATCAACAATATCAGTTCCTGCTGGTCGAGAAGATGCAATCTTGTACATACTAGCAGAATAGACCCCAAGAAGAGTCAGAACAAGAAACATTTTTGGAAGTTGCAATCGGTTGAGCAAGTCATTCATTTTAATAACCAATAATGGGCGCTAAGTATACAGCAAGATTATGCTTATACCCTTTCGGAAATCACATTTAAAATTTGGTCGGTTTCTGCCTCTTCACCAGAAGCAAGCTTCGCGCGAATTCGAGCGATACGTAGAGCCGCTTTAAATGCCTTCACATCCAATTGCTCTTTATAGTCTGTGTACAGCTCTTTTTCCTGGTCCCTTAGAAGCATTTTTTCAGTCTCTAAAGCCAAAACCTTTCCAACAAATTCTTTAATCAATTCTGTAGTAGCCAATGTTCTATCTCCTTTAATTGGTATGCTTATTCTAAGCGAAAAATCCCAAGTGTTCACTCTCGAATTAATAAAGCTCCGTGAACTGTTTCACAAAGGTTAATCTTCTCAATGTCCCCCTCTTGCTCGAGGTCATGTAGCAAGTCACCATATACGCCAGACTCCCAAAGCTCGGGTTCTGATGCGCCATCCCAAGTTACGACCTTTACGTCAGTGGTCATTATACCGTTAACAAAAGAGAGCATTCCATCTTCACTTTCCACAACTACAGCGTGTTTCCCTGAGTCGTCGAGGACACATAATCTAGAGTCACTGTCATGAAAGAGTATCCCAATTATCTTGTCTTCTTGCACAAACCTACTCATCCATGCGTGCCTTTGGGACTACCATCGACACTCGGCTTGTGTTAATACGCTTTACTGTACCGTTAAACAACGCAAGACATTCTCCGGTACTCTCATCTAATATCTCGATAACGACCATTTCATTTCCTGCGCGGTCTACAATGACGTCTCCCGGCTGGACTTCCTTAGCATCACGAAATGTTACATTATTTTTCGTCACTGCTCTTTCCACAGTGCGGGCAGAGGTTAGGTGGGTCATATACATACTCCAAAATTGGGTGCACAGAAGTCAGCCAGGTAGAATATTCATAATCGCTATACCACCCTGTTGTCGCGTCTTCTGGCAAATTCTCTATAATTTCATCGACCTGCTTCTTCAGGCTGTCTAGTTCTTCCTGTTGAAGTTTATCTCTATACTCACAAAGGTTGATAATATCAGCAGACACTAAGCTTTCTCCTGCAAGTATAAATTTAACTTCTTTGGCTAAGGTGTACATAGCTTATTTCTTTTCATCTATGATGGCCAGACAACGTGAAATCTGCTCGCTTGTAAGGCCGGGCATTGTAATACGTAGCTCGTAATATATGGCTCCAAGCTCTGCTCCTCTACGAATGCCGGCACCTGCAATTCTTAGTTTGGCGTGAGATCCTGTTCCCGGAGGAATCTTTAGCTTTGATTTACCGGATAGTGTCGGTACATTGATTTCACCACCACCCAATGCTATCTGAACGGGAACGTCAATTTTTGCATGAAGATTCACCCCATGACGAGAAAATATTGGGTGACGACGCACATTAACATGCAAGTGCATAGATGTCAGTCGATTAACTGGAACCTCAAGTATTTCCCCGTTCTCAATTCCTGGCGGAATTGCGATTTCCATTGGCGGGGAACCTGGCAAAACAATCGATTTTCTTACGCCGCGAGCTGCCTCGAAAAGTGTAAGCTCTATGTTTGATTGATACCTCGTTCTGCTTTGACCGGCCCCTCGAAAAAAATGCTCAAATCCACCAAGACCTCCTCTAGAAAACAGTTCATCAAAAATTGCATTAGGGTCAAGTCTATTGTCACCATAATGACCACCAAAATTTCGCCCACCAATATTCTGCATATGTAGCATGGCGTCATGCTCAGCTCGCTTTTGAAGGTCGCTTAAAATAGAATACGCTTCCCCAATTTCTTTAAACTTCTTTTCTGCTGCAGCATTGCCGGGATTTTTATCAGGATGATATTTCTGTGCTAGAGACCGATACTTCTTCTTAAGCTCCTTGTCCGAAACATTTTCGTCTATCCCCAGAATATCATAGGCGTTCATTATCAATGCCACTCGGTCTTCATAATCAAGCGAAGAAGATTTCTCGCACGTTGAAAGTCTTTATGGTCCTTGTTCCTGATGGCGATGTTTCTATCCAGCCACTTCAAAGAACGAAATCTCATTCCTCCGGGCTCGTTCGAGCGAACATCTTCGATTCGCTTCAGCGGAATGTCCATTCCCTCAATGAGCCCAAGAAACAGCTCAAGGCGCTTTCGCTCTGCGTCCCCTCGTTCATCCTTGTCAAATGATCTACTCGTTTTTGTAATCGGTGCTATCTTCATTTTATCCTCATATTAGTTTAAGAATTTTTTCCCATACCAGCTCGGCAAACCTACCAATCAAACTACCAATATCCTTTGCATAAGCTCCAGCCGCCAGACCGAACAAAAAGAATGTTGTCTTAACTGGCAGCCCAAAGCTACTCACCCATGTCGCAAAAAAATCGATTGTGGTTGCCACAGCAACAAGCGCACTGGCCACAATTAGAAAGGCAAGCACCGTCCTAAAAAATTCTCTCCACATTTAATCTTCTCTCTTGTCAATTAGTTGAATTGCAAACTCTTCAGCCTTTTGAATAGAGTCTACCTGCTCTCCATCCACACCCAACACATCATAAATAACAACATGGTTGTCTGCCTCCTCCCCACCAAAAGAAAAAATGTTGTACTCCAGAACAAGAGCACGAAAATATCCCTTTGGAATAAGATCAGAATAGTATTCAGTCACATCGACTAAATCTCCGCACTTAAATTTGGGTACTACACCAGCCATATAAACATTATAAGCTAGAAATGGGTGGATTTACACTAACGCTCGAACAAAGATAGTTCATTTGCAGAATAAGATTTCTTCTCTGTCTTGAACTCAACCATGTAACGATATGAAGTATAAGAGGAAATAGGGCGGGCTTCATAGTAGACTGACATGGGGCTAACGAACGAAACAGTACCAATCCCAAGTTCTGGGGAGCTTTCGACAATGACCTCATCGCCCTTGCTAAAACATTGTTTCTCGTCAAACCATCGCATATAAAACAATAAGCGAATTAGACGCGTTGTATCTAGACTTTAATACGTTTTATGATAGTAGGTGAACTAAAGCTGAGCTCTCTATAAAGCTTAGTCAAGACCTGCTTCGTAATCTCAGCTATCTCATTTCGTGTAGCAGTATCAGCTAACCACTTATTGACCTCATCATAAATCTGGTCGATAACGAACTTGTTAATCTTTCCAGGGGTTCCAAGGAAAGAAGTGCCCAATGCTTTCTTCAGCTCCACATCAAACTTCTTCTGAAAAGCCTTTTCAATCTCTCGCTTATTTGTGGTACCCTCGATCTCTTTCTTGATCATGCGCTTGATTTCAGATCGATCAGCACCTGTAAGCTCTTCAATTATGAGTCGTTCCCTAAGAAGACCAAACTGAGACTTGGCATAGCGGCGGGTCTCCAATAAGCGCATTTGTGAAAGAGCATAGGATCTTGTTTCTGCTTTGGAAAGAGAATCGTTTGGAAGCAACCCCTCTGCTAATTGCTCGAAAAAGTATGCTCTGTCTTCTGCATTTTCTAATGTGAAAATATTCTTGGGAATGTTTAGATCAGCAAATGGGTTTGAAAAATTCGTCCTCATATAATATCTGTCCTGATTGCTGGAAAATCTTACAGAGCCTTCTAAGGCGCTGATATTCAGTGGAGGTGTTGCTACCTCTTCACCTCCGCTGCGAGTGTGCTTAAGGACGGGAATCCCATGGCCGACCAAGTGAAATAGTCCCTTTCCTTTAATCTGAACATATGAACAGCTCTTCCCCTTATAGTAGGTGTTAAGTTGTTGTGACGTAAATTGAAATTGAGCCAGCTCTGTGCCAGTGGGGTTCTCTTTGCTATATTCTCTCATAGCTTGCTTTGTATGTTCTTTTGTTACGATGACACGGCCTGTGGCGGGGTCGGGATCGTTATTTGCGATAGTTTGAGCCAGCGCGGCTACTTCAGCCTCAATCGTTGGATCGCGATAAGCTTTTAGCGCAGTTTTACCAGCTTGCCACTCTGCATGACTAGTTGCAGCCAGCTTTCCTGAGGTGATATTAACTTGCTTCGGTTTTCCCGCAGTTCGCAAAGTGTTGACGCCTTTCGCAAACTCTTTTGCAGAATCAACCGCCACTTGAGCAGATGAAGAGTCATTAAGCGCTTTAATCATTGCAGCTTTATCATCATCAAAATTTTTGCTTGTCGGTTTACAGTCACGACACGTCCATTTTCCAGTCTTGAAATCCATTTGCACGTTCACTTGACCAGCACGGGCATTCGCCAATTTAGACTCAACACCGACCGTGTTACCATCCGCTGTATAAAACACATCGCTAACAGCATTGGAAGGGCCTTGTTGAACATTGTATGATTTGATCCGACCATCATCCAGGAGGGTCTTCCCTGTTTCTTTTCCACCGGCGACCATGTCAAGCTCAAACTTATAACCTTCATCACCGCCAGACTTTTTTCCGCCCGTCTGCGTTCCGCCTAGTACCAGCGTGAGTTCATCATCAGAGCTTGTGTCAAACACACTTGGTAACTGATAGGTACAGAATTTCCCACTCTCTGCGCCAGGGTTACCACGGCCAGGGTCTATTCTACAGACGCCTCTAGGGCCACCGTAATTTTTCTCACTCGAAATCAACGCGGTGAGTTCTGAGCCTAAAAGTTCTTTCCAAAGCCACTCTACAACTTCTTGTTCTTGGTCTCCTCCGATGTCAATTGGTAGCTGCAGCCTTATGTAGCGACGGGCAGCATTTCCTGACCCGACTTTGATATCTTCGAGGTTGCCATCTGCATCGACGACGTCGACGAGGGCACCGGTTTCTTTATTCGTAGTTTTATATGGCGGTCCAGACAACACACCGCCAGGGTACTGCTTAATCTTGTCTTTCAGCCATTCCCCAGCACCGCCGGCGCCAGACCAGGAATTCTGCGCAGCTGCATTGAAAGCGATAAAATCGGGTGTTCGAAGGTCTGGAAGCGAAAGGTCTTCTGGAAGCTCAAAATCAGAAGATAACGATAGCCAAGTTCTTAAGTCTTCCTGTGTATCAACAGTAAGCTCACCATCTGATGCCTCTATTTCTTCCATAATCATCCGATTTAGAACCCTCGCAAATAATTCGCCCATTGGGTCTTCCTCTTCTTTCGGGGCGCCGCCACCGAGAAACATTGGATCAGTTTCATCAAGATCTGTCTCATCAAGAGAGTATAATTTGCTCATATACTTCTTGGCTTTTTCTTCAGAATCAGAGCAGCCCTTCTTCTTGCCTTGTGAGCCATCTGCTTTCTTTTTATATACGCATTTTCCGCTACGAGTGTATGGCATAAAGAATCCCTTGCTAACTTCCCTTGTTTAATTATCACAGGGATAGCTAACTTTAATCGTTTATGAGCTGATTTTTAACAGAACGTCGTCTACGGGCTGGTACTTTAAACCGATTTCTAATATTCTCTGCCATTGAGTCAGCGTACTCGGAGCGCACCCGAGCTTCCCTCAACTCTTGGCGTTGGCTTTTTCTCCACAATTTTCGAAACTTACGCTTCATCCTGCGCGCTTGTTCGGGGTCACATGTTTCAAGAAGCCCCTTTATTTCAGCGCTATCAAAGGATGGAAGTATACCGGCTTCCAGCGCTTTTAATGTTAACTCAAGATCAGTCACTTTTCTTCCTAAAGTAAAATGAATGGTTACTAACCTAAACCCTATTACGCGTCTCAGTAAGAGGACTGTGAATTCACCTGTACATAATAAATCATTTATAAATTCACTTTATGATATTAAGTGGTCTCCTTTATACTTTCTTATCGTTATAAAATATGGTACTTGTTTTAAGAGGTATGTTCAAGTCGTTGCGACAAACATCTCCACTTCGCACGCTGAGCTATTAGCTTTTGCATCTAAAGAAGTGAAGTTTGAAAAAGAACCGAATGTTGCTCCAGCTGCTGAGCCAGATATTGCTGCATTTGTAAATATCATTGTGCGCTTAGCTTCTAGCTTGACATCGTATGCGTTCGTTGTTGACGTCCCAATGCTTCCTGATCGAAACGTTAAGCGCACGTAATTTTCGTCGTCTAAATTTGTAAGTCTGATATATTGTACTTTGCCTGTGACGTATGTTCCAGCACCTGCGGAGGAGCTCAATGCAAGAACCGAAACCTGATGAGTGGGAACTGTTAGAATCCGCTCACTGATTTCATTAATAGAACCAATACTATGGACAGTCTTCCCACCCATAACCTTATTGTTCAGAGTAATATCTTCTTGAATTAGAATTTTTAAAGTCGCTGTCGAGACGGTAGAAGCCATTGCTTATCCTCACACATTAATCCTGTTGATTAAATATGATGAGCCACAGGAAACTGTTCCTATAGATCGATATGCGTCGAACTTTCTACCCGACCTGCGGATGTTTGTACAACGAAACATGCTCGAGCCTGTAGTTCGATAATACTTCTCACCCCCGAATAAGATAGTCCTGAACGAATACCTTTATCCATCTCAAACAGGATACCAGCAGCTGCACCTTTCAAGGGTACAGTTCTAGAAACACCCTCGTTGGAAGAATACTTTCCCCTCCACTCCTGCTGCGCTTCGGGACTAGCCATACCGCGGTAGACCTTTTGCGCAAAGCCAGCCGTATTGTGAATTACTTCACCAGGTGCCTCGTTAGTACCAGCTAGCATACGACCTACCATTACCGCATCAGCACCTACAGCGAGAGCCTTGACTATATCACCGCTCGACTTGATCCCACCATCTGCGATGATCGCTGCATCTCGATCACTACGAGAGCACTCTAAAATGCTCTGGAAGGTTGGTACACCATGTCCGGTTTGAATCCTTGTAGAGCAAATGGAGCCGCCTCCAACACCAACCCTGACACTATCTGCACCGGCATCCGCTAGTGCTTCATACCCTTCTTGAGTGGCTACATTCCCAGCCATAACATGTACGTCTGGAAATTTGCTCTTTAGCTTCTTTACAGCTTCAATAACATTGATATGGTGACCATGGGCAACATCTACACATATCCCTCGGGCTCCAGCATCAATTAATGCAGATGCCCGCTCAAAATAATTTCCAGTAATACCAACAGCACCGAACACTATCGTTTTCGGTCTTGCTTGAAGTGGCATGAGCAAAAAAGAAGTCTCTAGCATCTCGACCTGTTCTTCGATTGTACAATACCGATGGAGGATGCCAACCCCTCCAGCTTGAAAAACTGCGGCTGCCATCGATGGAGACATGACAGTGTCCATAGGTGCGGCAAATACTGGGAGGGCGAGGTGTACTTTTTCAGCTAGCTTCACGCCGAGATTAACCTCACTTCGTGTTACAATTTCCGAATACCTCGGCCTCAACAAAACATCATCATACGATAGAGCTTTCTTAAACATTTCCATTTCTTTCTATTTTGGTAGCTGAGGCGGGACTCGAACCCGCAATCCCAAAAGGCGAGAGATTTTAAGTCTCTTGTGTATACCAGTTCCACCACTCAGCCATGTGTATATTTTACCACAAAGCCAAGCGATTTACACTGGGTCTTCTCCATTTTTAGCACGTTGTTTCGTCATTGCTTCTTTAGCGACGGTGCCAGCAGCTCCTGGTCGGGGACGAAAAGACGGTAGTGCTGTTCGGACCCACCCAATACTTTGAGCTATCGTTTCCGTTACGGGGCCCAATTGGTCTAATACATCGTTAGTTCGATCGAGCTGTTCGGTTGTGGCTCTTGTAACCTCTGCATTTCTGTCCATCGCTTCAGTGACATTCTTAATTTCTTCCATATATTTTTGCTGCCAGCTGTAAAGCGTTTCTGTTGATAAACGAAAACGAGTCATAACTTCTTTTGTCTCTGAATTTATCCCCATTTCTAAATCGTTAGTCAAACGATCGATGGCTTCCATCAAAGCTTTTATGTTCGCATCGGCAGAATCTTCATTAAACTCCTTCAAGCTCAAACTTAATTTATCAACCGCCGCTATCAGATCGTCTAAAGACCGCTCAGTCTCATCCCGGCTGTCAACAAAAAACAGATTAATAATCATGGAAGTACCTAACCCCACAAGCGATGACCCAAAAGCTGTTCGTAGGCCAGCTAACAAATTAGGGATGCTATTCTCAATATCCATTACGTCGAATGCGTTAAGACCAACCCAAACACCATAGAACGTCAAAAGAATTCCAGTTGTAACTGCACCATACGCGAACTTTGTTACATCGATGTCCTTAAAATACCGATTGACATAAGGAAGCGCCGGAAGTAAGAATATAAGTGGTAATAAAGAAATCAGGTCCATTTAAAGCTCTCTAGATATTTCATCAAGTTTTTGGTGAGAATCTACAACGACAGTAAACTCTACCCTTCGGCTACGAGGGAAGTCTTCTACACCTGAAGCTGAAAAAATGGGTTGGGAAAATGACATACCATTAGCCGTAACAGATTTACGAACCCAAGCCAAATCTTGAGACGGGGTAAATAGATAACATTTCTCCAAAGCCGTTCTAGTTCGTGCTTGAGACAATGCCATATTATTAAAGTAAGATTCATCTATGCTCGAGTCGGCCCACTCGGATGATGTATGGCCCTCGATCCTCACTTCTCTTATAACTTGATCGTATTTCTTCATAATGGTAATATAACGTGGCCAAAATTCTTGTAATATTTCAGCGAATTCAAGTGTGATATGTGATTGCCCAGGCTGAAATAATACTGCTGGATTCGTGAATCTAAATGCCAGCGTTGACGCATCAATCTCAGCATCCCACCCCTCGAGTCTATCTCCAAAAGTAGTAACAAGATCTTCGTAAATCAATCGATGATAGTCTTCATATTCTTCCACAATTTCTGAAATTCTTTCATTTTGCGTTGTCACGACAATCGATTGTTTTGAAACTTGATATGCATAACTCACGCTGATCAATAGAAATACCATCATCAATGCAGACATCATATCTGAAATAGAGCTCCACGGAGCGCTTAATTTACTATTGAACATCTAAACCCTAAAATCTACCACCAAACAAAACTTCTGCAAGGGAAAATCGTTTGCCCTCTGGCAACACCTGACAGGTTGTAAGGTATATATCAACATTCTCATGGCCCACAAAATAACCCGCTAAATCTTTAGCAAGGGGATCAGAGCATGCGTATCCAAGCAGGGCCCTCATATCAGAAGCAGAGTATTGAGTATGATCTTTACCCTTTTTAACGCTTGGGAGCAACGCTTCGGTAAAATATTTGCTTGCTTCAAGTTTAGTCACATATTCCGCTGGTAAATCAGCAGCTGGTGCGGCATTCTCCACCGGGTCAGGAATGATTAAGGAGGGATCCGCTTTCATCGCGGCGTAACTAAACCTTTTTGCATCACCGCCCTTCTCAGAAGCACCGAGATAGACAGTCGTTCCTGGTGGAAAAGGAGTTGTATTTGGCAATATCATATCATATGCGACACCAACCGGAGAAGGCTGTGACGCCACTTCAATCTCTACATTCGGAATACCACCGACCAGCTGCTGCCACATTGTGCGTGACATTTGTGGGGTAATGTTGGCTCCTCCAGGGATAGATCTCTGACTTGTCTCTGATTGCGGGTCTGAAATATAGATCACAACCCTATCCACACCTGGAATAGCCGCGTAATGCTCGACCATCGATTTATGCCCGAGGTGGGGTGGTTTGAAGGCGCCCGGAATAATCGCTATAGTCTCAGATTCAGTTCCTGCTTCCTCGATGGCCTCATAAATTAAGTCACGTACGTACCCGCGTAGGAGCGATTCCCCTTGTGGTTCTGGTTCATCAGGACCAGCGTACCCTTTTCGACGAGCTGCACCGACAAGTTGGTTGGCCATTGCAAAAGTACCTGTTAGTTTTTTAAGCTCGCCCGATCCTGGTGGATATTCAAAAACAATACCCTCCATTGTCGAGGTAACGTCTTCAATACTCTTTAGCTTTTCTAGCTGCTTGTCGACTAAATAACCAACTTTCTCATCACCACCTGCTGCTAGCGCTTCGAGGTGACTGATTGCACCTTGGAGTTCAGCGCGCTGCCGCTGAAGCTCTGTGTCTGTATCGGAAACAAAAAAGCTCTCCATACCGCGGAGGACCTCAATCGCAAAATCATTAATCGCCAGTTCTAAAGGACGTAGCGCAGCAGAAATAGCTGTATATGCATTCGATTTCGTAGCTAATTGTGAAACAAGTTTTTGCTGATCTTTTGGCAACCCCTTCTTGATAGCTGTTACCCTCTTTTTATTGGGGCGATCAAACGCGGAGTCCATTACTTCATCCACTCTCTCTGGCGGTAATCCGCCAGCTTCAGCAGTCGCACGCAGTCTAAGCTCTGCAAGATCTTCAAGCGTGGCATCCATTCCAACAGGAGACGCTATGTTTTGAACAGCTGACAGAACATTATTAAGCGGCTCGTCTGATGCAAGTCTTTCGAGCTGTATCGCTACAGGACCCCAGACAGTCCATGTCTCCCCATCAACATCTGCTTCTGCTGTGTCTAAAGCACCGGCAAATTCCTGAAATGCAGATCTGGCATCTGGATCATCTACAGGCTCTCCAGTAGTATCAAAGGTATTGAAATTATGAAGTACAACGCTTCCCGCGTCGTATACAATTAAATTAGGGTTACCGGGATACATTACTTCCATATTAACATATCGAGCTCCATCCGCGAAGAGAGCCTGGGTTTCTGAACCCATCGCTGCCAATGCTTGCTTGATCGCTTCGAAGCCCTTTGTAAAGGCGCCTTCAGCTGGATGTCCGGCCCATTTGCCAGCAAACTCTTCAGGAGTCATTCCACCCTTCCTGAGGTCGCCGGCATTGCGTGCAGTACGAACAGCGCCCCCCTTATCGACTGTTAAAAATAGATTTTGACCGTCTACCTTTTCTGTGGCTTCCACTTCTGCATTAGCCACGCTTGCCAAAATATCTGACAACTCATTAAATGTTAATTCCAACGACTCATGAAGATGAGCCATGTGTCCGCCAAGTGCACCCATATTTTTTAAACTCCCGCCACTATTAGATATTTATGATTTGCTAAGTATTATATGCACTAATTCCCGTATATACATCACCGAGGAAGAAAAATATGTCAAGAAAAACTACTATCACAGGGCGAGGCATCAGAGATGAAACTATTGAAGCGATCGATATTGCATCTGGATCAATTCACGCGGATGAGCTAGCAGAGCAAGCAATTTCCGGGCAGCCTACCGCCACCGCTGTGAACCAAGCAAATGATAGGTTGTTAATCTGGGATGCAGACGGAAGTTTATCAGGCACGCTTAAACAGGTTTCACCTTCAGTTTTGGGTGTTACGTTACTGCTTTCGGGGGCCCAACACGATGGAACGCAAGTATCAGTGAGCCAGCCTTCTAGAATAACTTTCGCAGACACCACAGGACTATTTGCAGAAGAAACAGCAACAGGACAAGTCAAGATAGAAGTTGGAAGCCATTTTAATCCAATCACTGTCGATGGGCAAGCTAGTGTAGAAGCAGAAGGAGAATCTTCTCTAGAGTTTAAAGCCGGGGACAACATATCTATTACAACCGACAATACCACAAACGCAAAGTCAATTACATTTCACGCATTGGCAAGTGGTAGCGATACACAGTTTCAGTATAATAATAATGGAGCGCTTGAAGGCGCAAAGGTATATTGGAATGCAGCCGAAGAACGACTTGGCATTGGTACCACCGATCCTCAAACCACTCTTCACATTAAAGGCGATCCTGGTCAATTCCGTATAGAAGATACCCATCTAGATTATGCCTATACCATCGACTGTGATGGTGACGGTATCCGCACCCACTTTGGAGACATGACCGGCGAAGGTGATGAAGATGTTTTTATGACCTTCGGGGCCTATACAGGTATCAACCACTTGGACACAGCGTTCCGCGATTTCCATCTCTATGGGTCCAGGACCACCGTTGGATTCTACTTTGACGAAAGCTCGGGATCGTTTGGTATTGGCACTGATACTCCAGCCGTCAAGCTTCAAATTGAGGGAGGGACTGATGCTTCACTATCAGACGGAAGTGGCTTTCTGGTCATGGGAGACGAAGATGACGTAAACATGGTCATCGATAATAATGAAATTATAGCACGAAATGACGGCGCAAACTCGACCTTATACTTGAACGCCCCAGGAGGAAAAGTTTGTCTCGGAAACGTCTTCTCTAATGCGGGATTGACGATTGACTCAAGCGGATATGCAAAGTTTGATAAGGGGTGGAAATATTCTCCAAGCGTTCAAGTCTCCAGCGGTGCTTCAACTGATAGCGATGTCTGGATCAAAATAGCTTCTGTCACTAGTGTCTACCAGCAAAAAACTAGTTCTGCGATTCTTCTTGTGGAAAGTACGGGGTATGAATCTTCCGACAATAGAAACATTTCTGCAACTTTTATAATTCATGTAAAATTTACTGCTAGCAACTATAACCCTTATTACGATAGCGACGGTACTTCTATTACGGTCGAACCTCTCGACACATCTGACCTCGAAGGATTCAATCCTGCTAGTGACATAGTGCTAACCACATCACAGAACGCAACTAGCTGGGAGCACGGAGATATATGGATCAACACAAAGGTCAAAGATAAGAGCTTATTCGTAACACACCTCGGCGGAACGTCTAATGTTGAGGTTGATTACGTTGATAAGTCTTTCTGGATTCTTTCAGGCCAGTCGTGGACAGGCTCCTACACATCGCTTGGTAACAATATCATGGGAAGATGGGTAGATAAGAAGATTCGGAAACTCGAAGTAACTGACAGCGCATCAATCACAGGTAATCTCACGGTTGACACAAATACGTTATTCGTTGATTCCTCCTCAAATGAAGTAGGAATAGGGACTACATCGCCGGGAGCGAGACTCCATGTTAAAGCCGAAGATGCACGGATAAGAGTCGACTCAGATCCTGCAGGTACACCAGGGTTTGAATTGTCTGTCGCTAATAGTCGTAAATGGGTAATGTATAATGGCGAGGGAGGTGACGCAGACAGGCTATGTGTCAAGTACGGCAGCGATTCTGAGCCGATAGCTAAATTCTATAGATGGAGTGATAGCGTGGGCTGCCTTCAAGTATCTCAAATCGACTACCTTGATGGAGATGATGCAATATTGATCGAAGATGGTGGCTACCTACAGTTTCCAAATGGAGTCAAGGCCTCACCCGGGGTGAAAGTTAATAGCGATCTCACTACCTTAGATGATCAATGGATAAAGGTCGCAACGACGCCCTATAGCGGAGATAATTACGACATATCTAGCTCAACGTTTCTTATAACATTCGTCGGAGTTTATTATGCAGACTCGAGCCCCCAAAGGCAGAGGTATATGGTCTCTGCAAGAGTCTTGGCGGATGACGCGAGCGATCCTTATTATGAATTAAAGGGGACAGACATTTTAGTTACACCTCTTGATGCTGACTTTCTGGACGGTTTTGATCCAACCACTGACATCTTGTTAGCCGTAGAGAGAGATGCTACTCCAAAAACAGATATATGGATTAAAGCACGACAAAAGTCAACCGATGTATATGTAACCCACTTAAATGGCTCGAAAGTTGACACTCTGGCTACAGACGTGGGATGGGAGATTCTTTCCGGACAAAACTGGACTGCAACAACCCCAGACACCAACTCGTATTCCATCATCTATGGTAGCTTGACGTCTAGAAAGATGAAAAATCTCTATACTACCGGAGCTGAATTTAAGACCTACACAGATATTCCATATTCAGCATGGTCAACTTACGACATACCAATACTTCCTTGGATAAATGAAATCGATACAACACCCGACCGGATACTCCTGTGTACTGACGGGGGAACTCACGATGGATCTGGTCATCGGGTGGCGAAACTTCCTGCAGTCGCAAATAGCGACAAAAGAATAATAACGATAAAAGACTCAGATGGATCTGCTAACTCCAGCAACATTAGAGTTACAGGGTTCTCAAGCGAGACGATTGACGGAGCTACAGACCACTACATCGATCGCGATTACGGAGCTATTACAGTGTTGTGTGATGGTACAGAATGGAAGATAATCTCCATTGTATAGTTACACGTATGGAAGAGGGCTCCATACTACGATCGCATCTTATGCCTGGACAACTTGTTTCTATTACGATTGATAAGAAACGACTGGGGGACGTGGAATTTGCAACTACAGGAAAGAGCGTCGGGCACCACGTCTTTTTTGAAAGCATCCGCTTAAGCACATGGCCTGGATGGAATGACTTCTTTGGGCATACTGTTCCAGTCCATGAGGGGGATATTGCTGTTGTAATGCAAAAGATCGGAAGGCCCGACCAGATCCATCCTCATCCAAGGTGGGCGCTATACGATGTCTACGAATTGTTGATCGATAATAAAATTTGCCAAGCGTTTAGATGTAATCTTGTTCCCATCAGCGCAATGCCACACCAATTAGGTAACGCCCAAAAGCAAAATAGCTAGCTGCGTAGAATTCCACATTACGATCAAAGTGAATGCCCAATTCAATACATACCACAATTTGTCAGACATATTTCTACAAAGATATCCAATCCCACCCGCGATGAAAAGCTTGTGAAAAAATAAGCCAGTCAGTCCATAAAGTTCAATAAATCCCCGGGCAATTGGCATAACCTCCACACCATCACTTAAAATGATACAAGCCGTCGTACAATAATCTGCGAGGTTCAAGATCAAGAATAAAGCGAAACGTTCCCGAATCTTATTGGATAAAAAAAGAACCCCTTCATAAATCGGCATTTCCCTCCTGTCTCTTTCTTTGTAAAAGGACCTGATCGGTGATTTCGTTTTTGAATCTGGTCGTTGACCAGTCGTGATTCCTTGCGTGATAATATATTTGTATGCCTAACTCGCTTCCAGTAAAATCAGTTCGGTCCTGATAATCGGTCCCAAGAATTCGAACATTTGGTCTCACCCTCTTTAGAACATCAACAAGATCGACTTCGGTTTGGTAGTATATCACTTCGTCTATCGCCTGAAAAGATAATAGAATTTCTGTTCTTTCATCTAACGATAAGATTGGTTTTATCTTCTCGGGTCTTTCCAACGAAGGGTCTTCATGAAGTGCTACTATAAAATAGTCGCAAGCATTTTGCTTAGCATCATTAAACATCCGGACATAACCTGGATGGATTACGCCAAAATTTCCAGCAATGATTCCAATCCGTTTATCTTTTAGCCATTTGTACATAAGCATCCCCAAAAAAGCCGGTTTTTAAGAGCCACTCTAGCAGAGCCGGTGTGCTACCCTCACTAGTTTACAAGCCTCCAGAGAAGGAAAAGAGGCCCGGACTTGATTAGGACAAACCGGAAACCTGTACCTCTAAGGTTCGGCTACAAACCCTTCGTTACAACGCCACGAAGCGGGCTGGCTAATACTAAATACTCATTCATCTAAATTCATCCATGAAAAATGTTGTGCGCATCGAGGATGATACAACTCTGCGCCTCCGACCTCTATTTCATGATCGGCTCGGCCGCCTACTTTCTCAGTGTAATAAGCATTCGCACTACACTGAGTACATACAGCGGGACATACTTCAACTTTCGTAGCGTATGGCATCATAGCTGATAATTCATTATATGGTAGACCATTAGAAGATAGCTGTAGGCTTGAAGCAAGAATGGTGTGGCCCCTTCTGAATAACGTCACAAGTGTGTCTCCGCAACCAGGAATCATAAAGGCCTCGTCGACAGCTATAACAGCTGTTTTTCGAGGTTCATAACTTCCGACACCCTCATACCCTATCACAGTAGCAAGAATTTCTCCACCAGAGTTCACGAGTTGTGCGCTGACCTTTCCACCGGTGTGAGTTACAATAAACCCTGTATCGTATCGATCGTCAACAGATGGCTTAAAAGCAAAAATCTTTTTCTTTTGATAAGAATAGCGATCAACTGCGCTTAAAAGTTTTGTTGTTTTCCCACCGAACATCGGCCCAGTGAAAATTACGAATTCGTTTTTCACTCGTCCTCTCCGCTGGCGAGAAGCTTTACCATTGCTGGGAATGCGAAATATCCGATCATGCAAAGAATGACCCCGGCGGCACCGGCCCAATATCCAATAGTTATCATTTGTTCTAGCATTGTTATATCCTGTGTTGTTGTGGCACGCCCTATAGGACTCGAACCTATGACCCTCGGCTTAGAAGGCCGATGCTCTATCCAGCTGAGCTAAGGGCGCATAACTGGATTATAGTATTCCAACACTGAAAGTTCAATTATTAATCGCGAAATGTTTCAACAGCCATCGCAGCGCCGGCTATAGTCCACAGCGCTCCAACAACACCAACTGCAATATAAGCAGACATGGTTTTCTCCTTTTATTCAATAAAAAAAAGAGGACCATTTCTGGTCCTCTTTTAAACGTTGAGGCACCTGTAATCCCGTGCCTCCCTGCGGAGAAAAAGCTAGTTTGCGTTCTCGACGTTCTTAACGGTGTTATTTTCCGTTGTGGACGTGGTCGTGGCTTCAGCGGTATTGGATGCGGCTTCAACTTCTGCGGGGGCTTCACTAGAATTCGATGCTTCTTCCGTCGCTTCTCCACTGACTTCTGTCGGCTCTTCTACTTCTTCAACTTGGGCTGGTGTATAAGAGCAAGTTCCCCACACAGTCGAAAGAATTAATACTCCTCCGACGATGGAAATTTGCACCTTCCACTTTGCCCATAATGCTTTCAGGCTTTCAATCATTTTTACTCTGACTCCTGCGCTTCCTCACCGGTATCACCGGTCTCGGATGCTTGTTCTGTCTCTTCAACGGCAGCTGTATCACTTGCCGTATCATCGTCCTTATCGCCGCATGCGATTAGGGACCCAAAAAAAATAGTCGCCAGAACGGCAACCGTTACATACTTCAACATTTGTACTTTCTCCTGTACGACCGAGACTCTTACTTATATTCTCAGTCCGCAAAGTGTAAAGTTTTTTTTGCTATTGTACAACTTTTTTTTGTTATTTTTATTGGTTGGCGGTTACTAGACGGATGCAGGCCGTCGTTCACCTCTTATTATTACTTGTTTCTTACGCAATATACGTAAAGGAAACTCTGCATCGCTCCCAGTTGTTTATTTTTTACTTCCATCTCCCAGCAACCCAATGACGGTTCCGGCCGTGGCCCTCCCAATGGCCTGCTGCCCAATGAGCTTGAGCATGGGGCCTATGTGGAGGTGGGCCTGCAGTGTGCGCCCGATATGATTTCCCATAGTGTGGATGAGACCAGTGACCGCTCGTACGAGCATGACCGCGGTGGGATTTTGGTGCAACCCAAACCCACGAAACTTCAACAACAATAGGTGCTGTATGAATAGTGTTATGACTATGTACAGCAGCTTGGGTCGTTACGGGCCCAGCGGCATGCGCATGAGCAGAACAACCGACAACAAATGGCAACGAAAGTAATACGATACTTCTTAACATTCTATACTCCTGGCGTTTAAGCCAATTAATATATAACAGTTGCTATGGGGTTGTACAAGTCATACTTAAAATCAAGATGGTGGTAGATGCTAAATACAAGGCTGGGGATTTGATTCGCTTGAAGGAGCGTTATCAAGGACATGGCAAACTTGCAATCATTATCAAAGTCATAAAAACAGAAACCCTTCATGAGGGTGGCTGGATAACATTTGATTTCTGGATATTGACCGAACTAGACGAGCTGGTTTTTATTAACAGCTCTTGTATCGATAAGAAATGGTAAAGCTGGAGCGGGAGGATTCGAACCTCCACGTTGTTATAAAAAGTATACACTTATCTCTAAGTGGAGTAAGTTTGTAACAACACCCGGGAAACAGCCGGGCGCGTCTGCCAATTCCGCCACACCCCAGCAATACAAATGGCTCCCCGGGACGGACTTGAACCGCCGACAAGGTGGTTAACAGCCACCTGCTCTACCAACTGAGCTACCGGGGAATAAAATGGTGAGCCGCCAGGGACTCGAACCCTGAACCTAAAGATTAAAAGTCTTTTGCTCTACCCGTTGAGCTAACGGCCCTCACACATTTGTGACTAAGAGAACCGTTTCTGTTTTCGAAAATCGCTCATCTGGCTAAAGTGCCTTTCATTTACTTTGTATAATATTAGAATTTCAAAGACTTTACAAACTCAATTGTTGAATTTAATCGTGCCAAGTCTTCTTAAGACGAGGGTCTGCGTCTCGACCAGTCTTATGTGCAGGCCGCTCTTCGCCCATCATATACCCCAGCTCTTTTGTCAGACCCTTAGTACATCTGCCTGCCTTCTGGCGCTTTCTCATCTTTTTTTCAAGACACTTTACATGCTGATTTTGTCGCTGCGTTTTTGAACCCATTCCTTCTCCAAGTAACCTTTATATATTAATCAGCGTTGTCAAACATTACAGGGTTTTCTCTTACCTTCTTGCGTAAAACCTTTGGTAGGCCTGGATTAACCTGCATTGCTTTTGGTAGCAGCTCATGTCTGATATAATTGCGCATAAAGGAGATGTCCGCATTGCTTGGGTCGACAACGTATGGTACATCCTTCCTGTCACACCAGTCTTCAAAGACGGCCTTACGGGTCCCCAGAAAGGGCCTCAGATACCTCCCTCTTTGAGATGGGATTAGTCTAGGGTCTCCATGCAAAGAAGTGAACAGCCAGGTCTCCATCACATCATCAAGATGATGACATGTAATAACGGGCAAATCTTGAGATGCCCACTCGAAAAATTGATATCGGTGCTTTCGCCAAAAATCTTCACGTGACATGCCAGCAGGTCTCTCGACCTGCAGCTCTCCAATGGCCAACGGAATATTTCGTACTGCGCAGTAATCTGAAACAAGATGTTCAGCGGCATCTGCATTGGGAGTCTTATGATTAAAGTGAAGCGCGAGTACAGCTTTTTTTCTAGAAAGAAAATCTAGGGCCGCCATAGAATCAGGCCCACCAGAAACTGCTACCGCAATATGGTCTGGTAACTTCATTGAAACTCTAATCATAAAATCTCCTAAGTGGAGCGGGAAACGGGATTCGAACCCGTGACCACCACGTTGGCAACGTGGAGCTCTACCGCTGAGCTATTCCCGCATTGTGGTCGGCTGGCTGGGACTTGAACCCAGAACCCTCGGTTTATGAGACCGACGCTCTAACCTGATTGAGCTACCAGCCGGTAAGTTAATACTAAAAAAACATTCAAGAGTTTTCATCATCAGTAACCATTTTTTCTAACCATTGCGGATCTACCTGGTCAATCAAAAAATCAGTCCACCACACGCTATAAAGATTGCATACCTCAAGCGAGCCAGAAACACACGCTTTCCCCATACTCATAGAAAGAATTAATACAGGAGGGTGATCGGTCATCACATCACCCGTCCACGATATTAATAATGCCAATTCACCTGGTCGAAAAAATGCCACATTTTAATTAATCTTCAACCCTCTTTAAAAAACGAAAATCATAACCCTCAATACCAAAAGTACCGTGAGGCGTTAAAAATAAGTGATGCTTAAAAAGACCTGCGACCCTTGTCTTCGTCCGCATTGGCCCAAGATATATCATCGTTTCCTTGGATTTGTAGCCCCTAAAATGACGAACATATCCAATATAAAATCCACACCTTCGAGCTTCTGCAACCTCGTCAGCTGACAATGTGCGACCCACATATTGTCCCAACACACGGTGGTCTCCTGCAATTTCTACAACATCACCAATGCTCAAGTCTCTGACATACATTTCTTCTTTTTCCTCTTACGAAAGTGTCGCAGAGGTTCGAGCACAACACCAATGGTTGCTGGTAGAACAAGAAGAACCATGCTGGCATACAAAACCACACCAGCTCTTACAAGCTTTCCAGTCAGACTTGGATCTAAATTTTGTGAATTAGGTTTCTTCATTGTTTTTCTCTACAAAAAGATTGCAAAAAGCATCCCAAAAAAACCAAAACACATAATCCAGAAAAGTACCTCTACGAACAAAAGAGCAAGCACGTAGGCACCGACGACCTTAAGGGCCCAAGTTATATCCCCTGTGAGAAATCCCACAAAAAAGATTAAAAGAAACAACATGCAGCTACTCCCCTGTTAATCTTATTATAGTAAGGGTGAGTAAATTTACACGTATTAGCGATCGGCGCGCATTAAGTCGCCGGGTTGATGCTTTTCTTTTGTACCGTCGTCATAAGTCACCGTTACAATGGTGTGGCCAGACAGGGAGCCTTCGGTGGTCATCACATTCGATCGCACTGTCTCTATATTTGTTATGGTCCCTATGCGACTCATACGCATAAAATGGTATACTTTAGAACCAATCTTCAGATTCTTCATGTTGCTTCCTTCGCTCGTCTTGCAGTTTGTAAGATAATCTTAAAACAGAGTTTGAAAAAGTTTCGGTAAAAAACCAAGGAAATATTCCATGGGCTATACAGGTTATCGACATAAAAATCGACCAAAGTGCGAACCCTAGGGCGCGTTTGGCGTGATGGCAATAGGTCAGGCCGGCTTCTTCCAAATGTTTACATTTTAGCATTCTTGTTACTTCTCAATATGGTTATGTCTTCCTGTTCTAATATGACAACCTCTCCATTAAAGTCGATCTTTAGTTTCCCGTTAGGTAAAGCTTCAATTACGATGCCCAGGTGGGCACTTTCTAAGCAAATTACTAGATCGCCTTTATGCAGTGACACTTATGAATTCCGTAAATATTCTGGTGTGGTCTCACTCGATACGTCCTCGATCCATCATCATAATTTGATCAAGCGTTTTTTCAAGAACATCTCCAGGAGAAAAATTATCTCCTGTGTTCACCACTAAATATTTTACGGTTGTGCCAGCGTCGCCTGGAAGACTATTCACATCGACGACTTGCCCTTTACTCCCAAAATGTTTACATTGCGGATTAACATTTTCAACCCATGAGCCTTCAGGTGGCTCATGCGTATGACTTTGCAAATTCTCAGACAATAATTCTCGAATAATTTGTCTTAAAATACCAGGGTATTGAATTCGCATTAAATGTCACCACCTATTCGTAAATATACTCATTCCGACGATAGTTATACAACAGGGCAATCATGATAAGATTTTTTTTGAGGATACTTTTAATATTCTTATGTGCGCTATTAGTAGCGCCACAAACGATACACGCTGAACGGGGGCAGCCCGGCGTCACAAACGTTGCGGGGGAGCGTCCCACGCTTTTACAAGCTGTATCGCTTATTAGAACAAATGAACGAATTAGTAGGAATAGCGCTGTTAGCGTACAAGGACTACAGGGTGGACATGGGTCCGGGACCTATATCGAGTGTGGGGGTCATTACGGAATCATCACCGCAAGGCACGTCATTGATCGATCAGAAATATTTTATGTAGCAACTGGATCCGAGAAAGTAGTCGCTCAAGTAATCTGGAAATCTGAAACGGATGATATTGCATTGCTTCGTATTCCAAAACTAAATTCTAGAAGAGCGATTAGTCTTCCTCGAGGAAGTGATGGTCTCGATATAGGAGAGCAGGTTGTATATAGCGGTTATCCAGCTAGTCATGATATGATTACCACGAGAGCGTACGTGTCTGGTTATGAAGCAGAATATAGAGCAACATTGCTTCATGGGTTCGTATGGTTCGGATACTCGGGAAGCGGGATATTTGATGATACAGGAACGCTTGTTGGAGTCGTTGTCGCGGTGGGGGTAGAGAGATATGGAGATCGCTCTCATATTTTAGAAGACATGGTATACATGCATGAATTGAGACCAGATCATATCACCAGAATAAAGCACGCATTAAGATAGCTGGACGCTTAAAATCTCGAGAGGCGTAGCTATATATTCATTCCACAAGTCTGTCTCAACCCGGGTCTGTCCGAGGCATGCTTCCAGATCATAACATATATTGTTAACTTCTGTGCCTGGGTATTCAAGGCGGTACATATTACAGGCACGACGGCCGTTATCAACCGCTAGCGACTTGACGTCACTCCTAAATGCTGCTCTCACATTTCCTAAAAGGGTGATTGATAAGTTTGACGTAGGCCTAAAAAATGCACGTTCTGCGACGGTGAAAGTAGATATATCAAATTGTTCACCACCCTGAATCGCTGCTTCTAGTCTTTGAAGCCCTTCTTCACTTGTGAAATGCTGAAGCTCTGCGGTATTTTCTAGGGAACCGTACAACTGTGATGTGTATTCCTCATCAAGCATAACATAGGGTTCCATATCTCCACGAGAGTAAAAATATGCAAAACGTAATCGATTAATATCAGGAAAGTAGCTACCAAATTCTCGCTCAAATCCCCAAAAGCGATGATTAACAAAATCTTCTATGAAGTCCAGTACGTTCTTCATTGTCAATAAATCATAGCGCTCAGTTTCTACATCCAGTTGATAACCCCAATACTCGCTAAGAATCTGAACAAATCGCTCCATATCATCTTCGCTACAGAATGTTGGGTGCTTACAGCTTATCTCGCCACCACGAGTGTCTAAACCCGTAGCTTGCAGCGCGATTAATTCTTCTGCAATATGCTGCCATTCATCCAGCGTGTGAAAAACCTCCGCTGGCCGGATGTACCCTAGAACTTTAAATTTTTCAAAATCGCTCATTTTAATAAGGTCTCTAATCTATTTAGCCACTTGTCATAAATTCTTTGCGCGATGGGGGTCATTTCTTCTTCTGAATACCCTCGCTCAAGAGCCTTCATCATAACTGTTTCAATGTCGTACTGCAAAAGTTCGGTTGGGTCCTTTGAGGTCCTTCTAGACCTTCCAAGAATACCCGCAACGTGACCTCGGGTCTCAGCTTCTGAGGCATAATACTTTTCTATATTCTCTAGACTTTCCCATTTTGCTTCACCTTCAGGAATGTCTCCACCCAACATTTCAGATGTATCACAGCTATGTTGAATCTCATGAGATAAAGCGTCTGCTAACTCAGCGCTAAGCCAGTCTTGAAACCCATCAACCTGGGGATAACTTCTCGGGATGTTAATACTCAAAACAAGGTTTGATTGATTTCTTTGCTCTGGAATACAGACATACGCCGCTTGAACATCAGCCTCCCCAGAATCGTTTACCAAAATGCCCAAATGCACTTTATCTATATTATCATACTCGTCAAATAAAGATGTGTCCATAACTACTGTGGACTCTATAGCTGCATCCTGTGTTTGAAGATAATCAAAAGTGCTTCTCTGAAACAAGACCGAAAATATTTCGTCTTCCAAATCGTCAACATATTGAGTCATGTCTGGCTCCCCAGTCGGGGCTTCAAGCATAATTCTTATATATTCACGAAGTGGATCCATACTAATACCTCTCCATATCGTCTATGAGTTCCCTCACATACTCGCGCAATATTGGCTCTTGGGCTGGCGTGCCGGTCAAATCGCATGGCGTATCTAACATAACGTTAACAAAATGAGGAACAGCTTCCAAGCCTAAAGATTGAATTAGCCCCACAAATGACTGGAGGTGATTTTCTCTATCTTCCCAAATCTGTACGACTTGCAAATCAGGCATCTTTGAAGCGAAGTCTTCTATCATTGAAGATTTCCACGGTAACGTACCGCCGCCTGGTTTTAGATGGACCTCATCGAAAGACAAGCCACGCATAGCAATAAGCTCCATAATCCTCGCGACAAGGTCGGCTCTTTTAGACCTTCCAGTCATTAAGACAGCATAAACATTCGGGTCTGCGATACTCGCCAGAGCATCTTGAACAGTACTCTCAATCCATAGATTATCCGGAGGATCGATTACGCACGGTTCAGATAATGAGCGTAACGTATCGTACCAAGAACCGATATGACCCTCCCAATCGTTGGGATGCATTGGGCTCATGAAAAGCGTTGCATCAAAATCGTATATATGAAGTTCTCGAATCATAACCTTCCCATAATTCTTCCGTAATCATTCACTTCAAAATGTCGATTGACCCAGTCGGCAACCACCCCAGCCAAATCATCTTCCGTTTCAACGGTCATTAGCATTTGCTCGAGTTCCCTCTCCCATGCAGCTGGGGACCCCATATCAATCCAAAGAGCATCTATAATAGCCAAAGAAGCTGATGGGTAATTTTCTTCCTCGATCGCGAGCATTGCTTTATCTAGATACGTCCGGCTCTGTGGGTTGAGGTGTTGCAATCCAACGTTCATTGCATCATCCACATGGTCTGGATTCATTGCTTCTCGAATGATCTTTCTAAGCTGTCGTCTTGTAATCTTCATAACCCTAACTCCCGAAGTTGTCTAATTGTAGCGCCGCTCTGCTTTGGAATATGTAAGACAGCAATTCCACCAGCAGCATTCCACGCAGCGACAGTAGATGCCCTGTCATCGATAAGTATATTGGGAATTCCACCTATGGTAGCATATTGAGGCTTTTGAGCGGCTGGTGCGATTATGATCTCTGACGGTGATGGTATTAGCTGCTCAGCCCAGATTCTTTTTCCCTCTTCAGAGCTCATTCCATGAGGGGTGCCTCTACCAATTGGTGCTGAAAGTAAATTAACTTGATGACCCGTACTATTTAGAAAGGGCCATAGCTCTGCTACTCCATCTGGGTGAGCTTGCATTCCAGCATAAAACATCCCGGGATTCAATCCCATAACACTAAACATCAAATTTCTTACAGGCTTCAGATTAAGGTCTTCACCCGTTGTGGCGCGCCAGTTTTTGCCCTTCGTATCTTTTACTGTCTGAATCCTTCTTATGTTTTTAGCAGTTATACTTGAGTATTTAGACGATTGACCATCTAAAAGATCATTTACCGCTTCGATGGCTGCTGATTTAAAATTAACCAAAACACCATCCATATCACAGAAGATTTGCGATGTTGGCTGAATTTGGGGCATTGTTTCTAGAACCTCTCGTATGTATTGACGGACTAAACTCATTTATGACTGACTCACGGTCCGACCTTGCGTCGCCTGCTGATCAGGTATCCAGTCTTCTAAGGCGGTATCAATATCCCACTGGGTATCGTCAAGTTGGTCCAACTCTCCAACCTTCATACTTTTCATCGGAAACTTCTTCAATCTTTCTTTAAAGTCTTGGATGAACGTAATTTCAAGCTTGTCATCAATCATCGCTTGATATTCATCATCGATATTAAATAGCTTCATAAACGGAGCCTTTGCTGTCTTCGTGTCAGGTGCTTGAGCTACCTTGTCCACCAATTTATTAAGCGCCTCTGCAGGCTTTTCCCCACCGATACCTATCTTACTACCAAGCCAGCTTAGTCCTTTTGCTCCTCGACCGAGCCACTCAGCGACCTCTTTTGCTGTACCTGTAAAAACTTTTGCGAAGGGTAGTTTTTCAACCGCGTCAAAAATATCATTTGCAGCGGAGAAGATCTCTTTATATTCGCCTAATTGCATATCGCTTACTAGCGTCTTAGCATTCCCCATCACGACTTTCTTAAAAGCCTTCAGTACTGTTTTAACTTCCTCAGACACAACACCCATAGCAGACATATCTGGATCACCAAGTTTGGTCCTTACCTGTTTTACTTTATCAATGAATTCCTGGAGATCACTCATAAGCTGCTCCAGACGTTCATTTTGCTCCATCCCTTGAAGATCGTCTCCGGCTCCCTTCAAAGACTTCTTAACCATTTGTCCCATCTTAAGAGCCAGCTTTTCTTTTTTCTCTAAAGCCTCGAGCATTCCTTCTCTATCTTCCATCGTCTTTTCGAGCGATTCAATCTTGTCAAGTAATTCCTGAATGGTCATATCACGTACGGCAGCAGGAGCTTCTTCAAGCAAAAGGCTTCTGCATTCATACATGCACTCTTCGAGAAGAACGGAATTGTAGAGTCGATTTACCAAGACTCTCGCAGGGACCTGCTGGTGGACTTCCAGCAATGTACTCTTTGTCTCTTCATAAACTAGCGCTTCACGTACATATTCGCGTAATAAATTCATCTTACTGAATCTCCTGGGTTGCCCGTTAAGTTAGCAAGGGAAACATGAAATCTTCTAGGGGGATTTTCGATCTCCCATACATTCATTGGTCCTCCAATTAGGCTCATTATTTGATTTAAATAGCGGCCTACAGCAGCTTGGTCCACAACCCATGCAACAAAAGACCGTCTTTGTGTTACTGGATCTGTTCTTTCTTCCCACCGTGGATCTAACTGGATGGCGGGTGGGTTAATTGGTCGACCCTTATCATCGACTAGATTATTTAAATCTAAGACTTTGATCGCTTTCGTGAAAGGCTTTAAGACGCTTTGGTGCACTAACGTTACATGGAATTTATCTGCTGGAAGCGGTTTTGTTTCGCACAACGTCTTTCCTTTCTCATCCACTCTGCAGCTTGGCTTTCTCGGATCGGCCGGCCATGGTATTTCAGTTTCTGTAGGAAGAGTTTGAATAATCTGCTCTGCTTGTGTGACGATGTTCGGGGTTGGCATGAGCTTAAGGATTCCCGCAAATTTCACTTCTTGCTCCACAAGCAAGCTTCTTATATAGATACGTAATTCACTGAGAAAAACAGCAGCTGCATCTTCTTCTGCGCTCGCCATCGCCTTTCCTATTTCTGGGCCCTTTAAGCCTTGAGCCATTAGTTCCCTTGGATCCGCAGCTGGAGGTGCTTCAGCGAACTCCAGAAAGGCTTGGACGGTCGCCTCAGAAGGTGCACCGATGACCCTAGCAAATTCTTCGATTGTCGGAATAGGAATACTAAAACGTTGAAAATCTTTCTTAAGTGCTGGTGCTGTTTCTTTTCTTATGGTACCGAACCCAAGTAAAAACCGGATGGCCTTCTGTTCATTATTTGAGTACGTCATATTTCTTAATACACCCGTTACCGTGTCCCGAGAATTAGGTATAAGAATCGCTGCGATTTCAGCAACAGGATCATTCGTCCATTCAGGAGCAATCTTCACATCAAGCCCAGGAAAAATCTGCCTGAATAAACCAAGCTCTTTATTGAGACGTAAAAAGTGGTTCACATCTTGAGCAGACTTTATTCCTTTTACAAACTCCTCAGTAATTCTCTCTGCAGGAATGGGCGTGCCCGTGTCAGTATCGATTAGTTCATTGTCTTCTAAAATTGCTTGCTTGGTTGCAGGATCTAGTTCTGAACCCATTCTAGCTGCGAACCTCACTGCTCTAAGAATCCGGATGCGGTCTTCATCAAAGCGCTGACCTGGTTCTCCTACTGCGCGGATTACACCATTCTCGATATCTTCTATACCGCCAACGTAATCAACGACTTCACCAGAATCCATGTCGTAAAAAAGAGCGTTGATTGTTAGGTCCCGTCTTTGCACATCATTTTCGATGGTGGAAAACTTCACCGAGGTTCCCTTACCTTTCCCTATATCTTCTCTAAATGTCGCTATCTCGTACTCGCCACCTTCACGAGTTTTAACGCGCACAACTCCAAACTGCTTACCCGTCAAGTCTAATCGAAGAGACGAATCCTTTTTAAGAATCTTGATGACCTCTTCAGGATCAGCGTTCGTGGCGACGTCATAATCTTTTGGAGCTTTCCCCATTAGGGTATCTCTCACAGCTCCGCCGACAAGATATAACTCTCTTCCAGCATACTTCATTCTTCCATGAATGTCTTGAAGGTCGGTAGGAATTGGTATGTTAAGAGGCTGTCTCACTACAGTTTCCTCCTCAAGTGTTTCTCGAATTAAAGCTCGTAGGAGTGACGTCATACTTCCTCCCATTTGCCCAAAGATTTTAGATAATCAATTGTTGGCGATCCGACCGATTTGTACAACTTTGATAGGGGACTTTTTAATAATACTTCCATTCCGTAGGGATCCCAAGGAAGATCTTCCTCCTCCTCTTCGGACGATGGTATCCACCATGTCTCTTGAGACTGGTGGTCGTATGCTACGTCCTGCCAGCAATCATCAGCTTCGATGTCTGGTGTTAAGCGACCTTCATTATCATCTAGTTGGTGGGCAGTAACGTCTGGTCGTCGATCGGCGTAATATGCCCATACGGCGAAAGCTTCTGCGGAAACGTTCCTTCGATCCGAAAGTAAGCCGCTGCCTTCTGCGGTTGCAGTCTCCATAGCGATGTCATAAAGCATCGGCCCGAAACCAGAACCCTCATCATCAACATGCGCCCAACCTGTAATAAAACCATTAAGACACTCATCATCGCGGGAGGCAGAGAAGAGACCGATTGACGCTCTGTTTAGAACGCTCCTCCGCCCCATGTTCTTAGGAGCATTTCCCTTATGCCGTTCTACTTCTTTTGGGTCAGCAATCCATAACTCTATATCACCACCCTCTCTGCTCACATAAACTTTCATATTCCCAAGAGTGTCTGCGCCCCGAGCTGCTTCCATAAGCTGCATGGCTTTCAGGTACTTATGAACGTTCTTCTTGTCGGATTTCTCCATGCCATCTTTATCAAGCATGAAGTTCTTCTTGTTGGCGACAGACCAGCCGTACTCATTCGCTTCCAGGAGCTCTCTTATGTATTCGCGGAGGAGGTTCATGATTCTAACTCCACCAGCTTTCCAGCCGCGAGGAGGGTGTCTATGGTTTTGGGAGGAGCCGTGTATCTCTTGCTGAGGGATGATTTAACCCAATCAACATTCTTCGGAAGGTCGCCAGTTGTATCATAGGTAGCAACGTGCTGCTGGCAGTTATCTTCCCACTCTGGAGTCAGGGTGTCTTTCAAGTCGTCTAGCTGGTGTGCAGTGACATCCGGGCGCTTGTTCATGTAATAATCCCATACGTTACGAGCAGCTGGAGATACTGAATCGCGATCAGCTATCAACCCCTCTCCGCGTATAGTTGCATACTCCATCGCCACATCATATAGCATCGGACCCCACCCATGTCCAGCATTGACAGATGAGATTTTCCAAGCGGCGCCGCATGGTCCCGTGTCATTTCGGTCCGCGACGTCAACAATGAACATCTCCCCCCAGGGACCATCTTGGGTAGCGACAATGTGCTCTTCATCTTCCTCGGCATAATAAATTTTTGCGCCTTTGGGACCATGGGACTTAATGACTATCTGCACGCCGGCTGGCAGATCACGTGGTTTCTTGGCTGCCTCGGAAAGAAGTGATTCTCGAAGATGCATTGGCTGGCGACCCCGCCAACTGGTACCACTCTGCAGTTCTAGAAAATTTTTGTCTCTAGTTACATTAACCATCCTATGTTTCAAATCTCTTCTCAGCAGTCTCTCTGCGAATTTAGCCATTTGCTCTTCGGGAAACTGCACCTCGATGAAATCAGGTACTTCATCTATAATTTTACCATTAAATCGAGCAATCGTTTCGTTAGCGATGTCCTTCCAGCTATCGCTGGCTTCATTCAGCATTTCTCTTATGTATTCACGCAGTCTACCCTCGCGCAGATCAAGATGTTTTGCTGCTGTCTCAGGTGAGACAACCCACTGTGGTCTCACTCCTGTTTCATCGGTGAATTGCTGAATTACATCCCCTGACTCGTCACCTGTATTGCCCTGCAGATAGTACTTTATGTCTGCCGGCGGCATCTCGCTGGCAACCCCCATCACGATGTCCTTGAGGTGCCACGGATAGACGTCTGATAACTGTTGATCTGGCAGAAGCATTGATTCGTCTGGGGTGCCGATGCCCACGATTGGTGCGAGTTCTGGATTTAGCCCAACCAAATCATTAACAATGGAACTGTAAAAACGGGTAGCCTCTTGCGGGTCTTCAGGTTCGCTCCCTTCTATGTAATCCTGAAGCGCCTCGGGTGACGTATGCTCAGGAGGAAGCTTATAATCGTGGGTCATGTCAATGCCGGTCTCATCCTTAAAGATGCGAGGTGGAGAGAAATAATCCCACCCTTCCATCTTCTCAGTCAACATCTCTCGTATGTATTTACGGAGTAGGTTCATTTCATACTGCCTCAAACCTATCCGCCACAAATGGAGTTAGCTCTTTGCGAACTGGACGAATTGCTAATGCGAGGTCTTCAAGAGACCCGCCATCAAGAACATGTTTATGCCACCCTCGAATCATATTAGGGATTGCCTTAATGAACGGATACTGGTTTTGGTTATCAAGTGATAACGCCTCTTCAGCCAGAGCCTCGCACTTCATTAGATGCTTGTTGATACAATCATGACACTGCATATCCGGCTGGTTCAGATGATCCTCAAGAAGAGTAAACTCCTTACACATCTCCCTCATATTAAAGAGGGGATCCATTATTGGTTGCATGGCCGGCTCTTCGGCGCACTCGATCAATGTTCTTATGCATTCTCGTAAGCCCAATTCTCTCTCACGCTCTTCAACTTCTATTCTACCCATTTCTACCCATTCTTTGGACGTTATGCCAATTTTGGCAAGCTCCCTATCAATGAGACTGGGATGGCTCCGAGTAGACCCAACCGTGTAGTGAAGATATTTAGTTATTGAATTATTGTCCCATGGTAAGTCTTGAGGTGGTATGCCGAGACTGTCGGCTAAGAATAGGGCTTCCTTGATACCGTCATAGCTGGCATCCATAAGAGTCTTGAATTTGGAGTCGTATTCAGTAGCTTCGTTCATCCAAGCATCACGTTGTCGCATAGACCCTAACGACTCTTCATCCCAAGGCCCAGGTGATCCGGTCTGCGAACACTTCTTAACAGCTTCTTCTGCCGTATATTCATTCCTAATCTCAGGCTGATACATGTCATAGTAGACATCACGCGGAATTCCATCCGGCTTTGTGATCTTCGTCTGATCATCAAATATCATGTCTCCCATCTCAACCCAAGCATGAACGATGGCCTTTGGTGGATCGTGCCATTTATTCGTCACAGTCCCGTGAACAACTTTGAACTTAGACTTGTCGTCTATGTCTGGATGGATACCCTTACCCCGAGGTTTTGTCCTGTCAATGTGATCCTTCCACCACTCCAACGCCATTTCGTGAGTAAACGGAAAACACCGGCCTATAGCAAGAACATTCTGCTCGATTAGCATTTCTCGTATGTACTCGCGCAATTCATTTGTTTTAACCCTAATTGTCTCACCTTTTGGTGCCAGTTCTGGATGCTTTTCTCTTGCAAAGTCGTTAATCGATATAAAGGTTACCAAGTTATCTTTTGGGTTTTTGCTGATGTGATCGAATAAAAGATCAATCCATTCGTCTTCTAGCTCGTCTTCCAGTTTATCGTCCATCAACTCCAACATTACGGGGTCCCACTGAATGTATTTTTTCAAATCGTCGTCGACAGCGTTACCAGCCATAACTTCATGAATAACATTAAGACCAGCTCCGCTTATGCCCAGCGCAGTGAAGGTGCCTCCCAAAAAAACTACGTCAGCCGTTATCAGTCCACCACCCGCTAAAACAAGTGTCCAAGCAGCCATTCCTTTACCAGAGCCGGCTCCCATTCTGCCGCGCCATTTGTCTAGAATTGCCTGAGTTTCATGCTCACTTCTAGAGCGACCATATTTTTTCTTGAGCGAAATAAGATCTAAAACATGCCCTATTGAACCTTCGACATGTTCACTGTTGGGAAATGCGTGGGCTGGATGGCGTGATTCTATTTCATCATTAGCGGCTTGGATGTTTAGCCTGATGTCTTTAACCATTTGCTCTTTATAATCTGCATCTCCTCTTTCTGTAACAAGTGATTCTCGAAGATGCATTGGCTGGCGACCCTGCCAACTGGTACCACTCTGCAGTTCTAGAAAATTTTTGTCTCTAGTTACATTAACCATCCTATGTTTCAAATCTCTTCTCAGCAGTCTCTCTGCGAATTTAGCCATTTGCTCTTCGGGAAACTGCACCTCGATGAAATCAGATACTTCATCTATAATTTTACCATTAAATCGAGCAATCGTTTCGTTAACGATGTCCTTCCAGCTATCGCTGGCTTCATTCAGCATTTCTCTTATGTACTCGCGAAAAACAGATTCACTCACGACTTCTTGCTCTAGTATGTCAAGAATGTCAGCACTCACAGGAACGTTCTGTGCGTTGACTTGTGTGAAGATTTCCTGCTCTTTTCTCATAATCCGCTCTCTGTCTCAAGATCCCACGGACCCCAATGACCATAATCTAGTATCTTTGTGCGAGCTTCTTCCCACGGATACTCAATGACATTATCAATTCTATCAATCTGGCCGATTGCGTAATAAATCTGCATTGGCATTGCGATGTCTCTTCCGTTTGATTTGTCTATGACGGTCGATCCATCGAGCACCCAAGCATGTCCAAACGGTATTCCTGCTATAGGCCCTTGACCCATAACTTCGCCGTGCACGAGAATAAATTGACAGTCATCAACACCCCCAAGCATACATTTATTCACTATATACCGCCCTGCTGCTTCATAACAATCGCCGCCCGTACTCATTCTTGGCTCCATATGTACTGTCGTAAATGTTTCATTGTCCACCATGGGAAACTATAAGTGAATAAATCATTATACCAATAACTATTACCATTAAACCTAATGAAAATATCCCATAAATAAAATCTTTCAATGTGATCCCACGCCATTTAAACCATTCGACTATCTTCATCTCAAGATCTCCTCGACTTTGCCGTTTAGAGGAATGGGAGAAATAGGCTCAAAATCAGAAAGCTGAAATTCATTTGACATTGCCGGCTTTCCGCCTTTTGGGCTTACGGCAATAGTCACATGCGGAAATGATGGACCCTTCATGGGGACTGGAAGACCTCCAAGATCTACCAGGCCTGTTACTACCTTATCATTCTGTGCGATGCCTACAATTTTCATCTGGCCTTTGTTGTCTGCAAAATCAAGCCAGTGAGAGGGCAGTCTTTGCTTTTGGTACCGAGGGCTTATAAGTGTCATGTGATGAGACTTAGGGATCCAGCCCTTGGGGACATATCGATTCAAAGCAGCAGCTGTTGCTGGGCTGAGAATAAAGGCAGTGTATTCAATTCCCGTTCCAGCACCCAAGTTAAATTCTTTTAAAATCCCTCTTACATATCTCCTAACCTCACCAACAATCTGAACATATGCTTCAGCTTCAGCTGCTGCCATGGCGTGCCCGATCTCTGGGCCTTTGAGACCTTGGGCCATAAGTTCCTTTGGATTACCTGCGGGAGGGGCACCAGCAAACGCCAAGAATTGATCTACTCGAGCTGGAGGTAAACCATCAACAAGCTTTGCGAAGTTATATAAATGTTCAGAATTTATGCTTTGTCGCTTAAAGCTATTTTTCAAACTAGCTGCGGTATCTTTATTCATAAGCAGCATCTGAAGTAGAAACTTTATAGTTTTTATTTCATCATTAGAATATCTCATTTTTTTAAGTTGGCCGGAAACATCACCCACCGGATTCCCAACAAGCAGTGCGGCGATTTGAGCCTTATGATCCGTAGAACCCTGTGTCGATAATTTTATGTTTAAGCCTGGAAGAACCTGTTCAAATAAATTTAACTCTTGCATTAATGACAGAAAATGGGTAGGGTCCTGAGCTGACTTTATACCCTTCACGAACTCTTCCGTAATTCTGTCGGCTGTTACATCTGTCAGTTCATTATCTTCTAAAATAGCTTCTTTAGTTGCATGATCTAAATCGGATCCCATTCTACCGGCGAACCTCACGGCCCGAAGTATTCTAAGCTTGTCCTCGTCAAATCTATCAGCAGGATTACCCACAGCACGAATGATGCCATCTTCAATATCTTTTATTCCGCCCACGTAATCTACGACTTCGCCGGAGTCCATATCGTAAAACAGCGCGTTGATAGTGAGGTCTCTTCGGTTTACGTCGTTTTCAATGGTGGAAAACTTAACTGATGTGTTCTTACCTTTTCCAATATCTTCTCTAAATGTAGCGATTTCATATTCGCCATCATCTGGTGTTTTCACCCTTACGACACCAAACTGTTTGCCGGTGAGGTCAAGTCGAAGCCGTGAATCCTTTTGAAGTATTTTTATTACTTCTTCTGGGCTGGCGTTTGTGGCTACATCGTAATCCTTCGGCGATTTTCCAAGCAGAGTATCTCTTACAGCACCACCCACCAAAAATAATTCTCTACCCGCGTATTTCATACGCTTATGAATATCTTTTAGATCTGCAGGTATGGGAATATCAAGTGGAACACGCTGAGGTTCCTCAAGCTGACTTTCAACCAATTCTCTTATGTAACCCCGGAGAGATGACTCATTCATATAGCTCTTGATCATATCTATTATCTCATAATCTTTTTTTCTAAGGACATCAATAGTCTCAAACGCGGTAAGAGCTTCGTCACGCTCATTGGGCTTCATCATGCGGATGGCGTTTTTTAGATGCTTAGTAGATCTTAGTCCAGATATATGACTCTGTGTGGTTTTGTTCATACTTGCTTTTTCCCATTCGTCATCACTCATCCAGCCTGGTCGGCTTCCGGCAGATCTTCTTAATGGTTCAGCTCCAAGAGATTCAATCTTCTCCCAAAGCTCTTTTTCCGGCATGCTCTTTCCAAGAAACTCTATTTCATCTCCAGCTTCTTGCCATACATCGGCAGAAATCAACACCTCCGACCCGTGGTCGTAACGGTGGATTCCACCTGCCTTTGCAATCACCCACTCTGGAATTTTGTAGGCATAAACATCACCACTAATTCCATGATACTGGGCTATGTCAATTGGGTTGGGTGAGAAAAATACTCCAGATTCCACACCTTGATCGAGCCAGTACCGGCGCCAGGACTGTGCATAAGGTCGAGACATTGGCATAGGCTTTGCAGGGCGTGGACCAATGTGATAAAGAACACGTTTCTTTTTTTGATCACGAACTTGTTTTTCACCTAACAACCTTATGTATTCGCGGAGCAGACTCATTTCTTTGGTCTCCAAAGAAGGTCAAAATTTACATCATACAGAGGAACACCAAACTTGCTTGCAATCCCAGTGATCTTTCGATAGAAATAGCCGCTGGTATCTTCCAGCCGCTCTACTTTATCTGGGTCTGCAATAATAATTCCTGTGGCGCGCCAGTTGTCGACAAGCGCTTCATTTGGAAATCTTCCTGGCTCTTCCCACGTGTCGGCATCGAGAATGTAGGGAAACTTTGACAAGTATTTTTTATTAAAAATCTCTCGATTCTTTTTATTGTCATCCATACTGGAATACTGACGAAACTTATCTACACTTTTGGGTTGCTTGTTTATTCCGGAAGAGGATTGCTGTTGTTTAAACTTTTCAGGACTTACCTTATCGGGGTTCATCCACTGGTCTTCTGGAGGTGCATCTGTTGGACCATAATCACGAAAGTGACCCGACACAATGTCGTTCATGCTATTTGCAGCCAGTGTGATGTGTCCTTTCACCCACAACCCAAAAGCTCCATAGTCGTGCCAAGTAACTGGCGTGCCTGCTTTTGACATTGATGTTGATATTTCATCTTTTCCTTTGCCGACCAAGTCCTCCAAGACTACATCATCTCTTACCCAATGAACGGTTGTAATATTGCTAGCTAACCATCCATGATCCGCATGCTTTCGAAATAGATCTTTTACTTTTCTTCTAGACCCTTTCGATGTTGCATTGCCAACGTTATTTGGCATGTCTAATTCACCGGTACTTTGTAGTTGGCCGGCTTCTTTAGCAAAATCGAATGCATCTTCTAAAAGGATTCTACGGATGTATTGCCTCAAGTATTTCATAAATGTATCCCAAAGCGTTCAGCCAATTCAACGAATGATTTTCCATACCCTTTTGACATGCTCATCATTCCTTCGGGTGTCATCTTTCCTTGTAAAATCAAGTTAACAGCCCAGATCGCTTCTTGAATACTTCCAACGAGATTTTTAACAGCAATCCCTGTCGTCCGCCATTCTTCGTCATGACCCGGGCCGTCTATTTCGGCTAGTGCAATCTGCTTTAATTCCTTAGTAATCTTCATAAGTGGACTAAGAATCGGCCTCTCTTCTAATCCGTATCGTCTCATATATGGATCTTTTGTCCATTCTTCCGGAAAGTTACCTTTACCCCATTCAATTATTTCCTCAACGTGAGACCGAATATCTGAGAATAATTCAACCACCCTAGGGTCGACATCAGGCAGCATCTCTGCAAGCTCGATTGCTTGTGCTGATCCGTATTCGCTTAAAAATAGTCGGATAAGCTTATCTGTTTCTGATCTCTTATCGTCATCCGGTGCTCGAACTTCTAGAATAGCCCTTATATATTGTCGTAAGTGTTTCATGGTTGATCTCTCCCGACCCATTCATAAAACCAATCAGCATAATCTTTATTCAACCTGAATGGATTAATCGTGTCTACAAGTCTATCATACACAGGAACTACAGCATGTACTACTTCATCGAATTTAATATAATTCCCCCACAGATCATCCCTCAAAAGCTCTCGAATTTTTTGAAAACCTTTTTTCCAATGGCCCAGGTTGCTATAACTAATTTGCCCGGGAGGCGGGCCAAGATGAACGTTTCTTCCTTCCCACATTTCTAATAGCTCATTTGCTTCCGTGTGAATTTCTTCAAAAACCTTTAGCAATTCAGTCTTTCCCAATGCACCTGCTAAATGAATCCCATGAGGCATTTGATCTAAGAATGCTTGGATAAGTTTTATGTCTTCCTGTTTGGCTTGTTCTGTTAAAACTCGTTTTATGTATTGCCGCAATTGTTTCATCGAAGCATATCCCAAAGGTCAAATGCCTGTTTGAAGTTCTCTCTATTTTGAGTTGCTCCCATTTCATAAACAGAAACCAGATCTGGATCTGCGCTATCTGGATCTCTGCGCCACTCAATAATCTCATTATTGAAATTCATGTAACCACGGACCGCCTCTAAAGCATCTGCATATCCAGGCTTTCCATAGATTAGATCCAGGATAGCTTTTTTAGTAGCATCGCTAGTGATGAATGTATTATTTGGTATCTTTGTTTTAAAGCCCATGGGATTATGATCCGGATTATATCCGCGAAGATTATAGGGATCCTGAAATCGGCTGATTGATTTCGTCATAATTTTAGCTTGTAAGATATTTTCAGCGTGGGCCCATCGATTACCCTTTAACTGCCAGTCTACTGGTGGAACCTTCGCCGCGGGACCGGATCGATGGTATTTTGCCATCTTCTGTAGTAGTTCTTTTAGAACAAGGTCAGGCATGTCGTCAAAAAATGTAGAAGACTCCAAAGCAGAATCTGCATGTTTCAGAAGTTCATCGATATTTTCTGGAGGTCGGTTTCTCAATTCCAAGATCAGGTGTTTTATGTATTGTCGCAGGTGTTTCATGCAGCACCTACCCAATCTTTAAGAGCTTCAGTATTTTCTATGCAATATGTTCCCTTTGCTTTATTCGTACAACCCATATAAACAGATTTAACCAATTGAAATATTTCATTCTCATCATCGATTCCAATATGGATTAAATCATCGATGATGAGTTCTCCTGTTCTATTAATCCCGCTCTGTGCTGGATAATTGTAACCACCCCAAGGCATTAGGTTGGTCTTATCTTCAACCAATTCAATTAAAAGTAATATATTTTCCTTGATTTCATGAAAGTCTTCAGCTATCTCAGATTCCATCATTTCTGCCAAATGTAATCCATGAGAAGGATCATCCATGAATGCAGTAACCAGTTTTTCTTTTTCGGCAGCTTTAATTTTTTCTTCTTTTTCTTTTTTGAGTCGAAGTTTTTCTGCCTTCTCTTCCTCTTCTGCGGCTTTTAACGTTTCAGGGAAAGGAATTGCTAGTTGCTCTTGTTCTAACAGAAGCCGCACGTATTCAATCAGGAGATTCATTTACAATCTCCTGCTTTTATTAATTCTTTAATTCCTTTTGCATCCCAAATACAACCTGATGCTACATCCCAGCCGTAGTACCAGAAAAAATCATCATCATTACGCTTATTACTCAAATAAGGACAAATCTCTATTCCTGCATAGTGTTCGGCAACCTTAGGCCAGTCGATCACTTTATCAAAGCCTTTTGTTCCATCCGGATCAGCAGGATGGTTTACACTGTACATTTTGTGAAACTTTTCGAAGTGGTGATCGCCTGTGATGTGTAGTATATAGTAACCATCATCTTTAAGAACAACATTGTAAGAACCGTCGTATTTTTTCTCAAATCCGCCGAGATTCCAATCACAAAATGTCTCCCACTTTTCTGAACTACCATCTTGACATTCGTACCAAAGACCATTCGGTTTATAACCAGGCTCTTGAGAAAATCCGCTAACCTGTGGTTCGCCACCTGAACGAGAACCTTCTCGAGAGTGATGAATTCTCATCTTACCCTGTGCATAAATCGGAAAATGAGATTCACGAATAAGCTCTCTTATATATTGTCGCAAGTACTTCATACTTCCTCCAGGACCACTGAGACACCTTGATATTCGTCATCAACTTCAGTCACTTTTAACTTCAGACCTTCCTGTTCTACCCACCTTATTCTCGTCTCTAAATCCTCCTGTGTTGGTGGATGTGTTCTAGCCGAAGCACCAGAAACTTTTCGACCAAGATATGGACTATCGGGTTCGTCATCTATACCCTCATGCGGATCGGCCACAAAAGCTTGGTATTTTGGATCCATTGCCTGATCGTAATTTATATCAGATATAACAACATTACCATTTTCTCCATCCACAATGTACCAGATCTTTAAGTCAGGATGCCTGCTTATTTCTGGTCCCATCACATATGCAAGCTCATTCGCTTGCTCCCAGCTGTCATTATCCCAAAGCTGCATTATCTTTGCAACTTCTTCTTTCGACTCTATAATCAGCGCTCGTATGTATTTGCGGAGCCGGACCATTTAAAATCCCATATCACGGAGGATGCTTAAAACTTGTTTATATTTTTTTTCTTGAGCTATTTTCTTCAAATGTTCAAGGACCCCAAAATCTGGCGGCTCTTCATAAATGTCATCAAGAAATATATCGATTCCAAAATCTTCATATGTACTTATGAGTTCTTCTGCAATCTCCAACGCATCACGGCCATCCCAAGCTTCTATAATAATGTTCGTCAACTGTCTTCTTGTGATTTTCATTTTATTTCTCACATGTTTGAGCTTGTGTTTTTGTGGTTAATGCAATTTGCTTTTGAATGCTTTGCACATCAGCACCTGGCTCTTGAAGTTGTTTATTCAGCGAAATAAGTTCGCTACCTAACTGGTCACACATTTGTTCGTCTTCGTCAGAGGAGCCCGCACCAGCCTGTGTACCTGCAACAACATAAGGGCCAACATATGCCTGATCACCAGCTGAAGCTGAATTGGCTTCAGATATGATAGCTTCCCTGATGATTCTTCGAAGTTGGCGCCTTGTGATTTTCATTGATAAAATCCTTTTTCATGAATGCCCTGTTCAAAACCATCACTATACGCGTCATAATCAACAGGGTGATTATACCCAAGCGCAGCCAATTCTTCTTCAGATTTTTCCGGAAGCCCCGTAACGGCATCATTAAACCCCAGCTGACCTGCATTTATTGATTCTTCACCAGGCTCAAATGCATCTCGAATTGCTTCTTTAATGATCGTTTTAAGCTGTCTTTTAGTAATTTTCATTTTATTACTCTCGAACAAACTCTCACTAGCCGGATCCCTTTTTCTCATAATCTTTTTAACAACAGCTTTTTGTTTTGAGGATAATCCCCTTCCGTTCTTTAACTGTTGCAAGATTGAACCCAAAAAGGATTGAGATTTTGGCTTCAATGCTTCAACTGCTGCGATTTGTGCTGAATTTGCGTCGGTACCGACAAACGTGGTCTTTCTTCGGCTTGGTTGTCTATAACCTTGCTGCTCTTCTTCCCAGTCTGCCACCATCCGCTTATAGTCAGCGTAGGTGATGCTCCCCGACTTCATGTCTTTATACCAATCGTGTGGTTCTTCGGTGAGGATTCTTCTCAGTTGTCTCTTTGTGATTTTCATCCCATTGTCCTCATTGGTCCAGCTAATAATTCTTTCAAAAGCAATATTAACTTTTCCGCATCTCTCTGGCTGTGAAGGAGAATTTTATCTCCACCGGGTGTTAATAGTTCCATAGTTAATCCACTTTGTGACCATTTCGCCGCAATTGGTCCACCACTCAGGTTAGCTCTACTAACCTCTGGGTTATAAGCTTCTCTAATGATTCTTTTAAGTTGTCTCTTTGATATTTTCACTATCTCGCCCTGTGGACTATGTCAGCCAGTACCTTAAGCGCCTCTTCACGGATGCCTGGTCCTCGAAACCCACCACCGATCCGGTCAGCTTCAGATTGAATGAAATAAATTATATTTTTAGCTTGATCTGCAACGTCAGCCATCAACCGTTCTCTCTGCATATCTTCATTATCCTCGATAGTCCCGTCAGGATTAGCCTCGCGAAGAAGCTTTCTCTTCTCTTCTTTAATAATTCTTTTGAGTTGTCTCTTTGATATTTTCATTATTCTTCTCCAAAGTCATACATAAGTTTATCAATAGCAATTCCCACAGCTTCACGGAACTTTTGTTGTTCTTCTTTAGATAAAGAGTTCATTGTACTTGAACCAACAAGAGTGCCAGCTGGACTAGCAGTACTTCCTTTAGATGCATTATAGTCAATGATGTCATTCTTTAGCAAATCATAAATCATCCCATCATTAAAAATATCATACGCTGCTTGTTCACGTAAAAGCTTTCGCTTCTCTTCTTTAATGATTCTTCTAAGTTGTCTCTTTGATATTTTCATTTTAAAATCCTGGGCCGGTAAATCCGAGTGCAGGGCCAACCGAGGGTGGTTCTTGCTGGACAGGTTCTAGCATTTCTTGTAAATGATCTATAATCGCCTGGGCTGTACTTCTTTCACAGTGAGTTCCTGCTGCTTGCATCACCATATTAATTCCCAAATCAACAAGATCTTGATTTTGTTGTAAGAAATTTCTGGTTGCATCATAATCTTCTGGAACTGGAACACTAGGGGCATGGGTGTCAATACTGACAGGCGTTACATCAAGACCACAGGCTTCTTTAATGAGCCTCCTAAGTTGTCTTTTTGTTATCTTCATTACATTCTCCTTGTTCTTTGTTTTCTTGTGGTTTTCATTATTCTCTCTTCCATTCTCCAACTGTCACTTGAAGATGAAGCAGTCGGGACATCCGAATCTACGGATTCACCAGCATATGCCGTGTGCATCTTATCTATCATCTCTTCATCTGTCAAGGGCCTACCACTAGCCTGAGACATGTTAATGACCTTCTTACCATTAACCGTAATCCACCCTTCGCGCCCGTCTATGCCGACCTTGGCATCTGGATAAAGCTTCATGAATTTTCTCTTCACGGCATTAGCGTGAGCCTTACCGGCGCTAGACATGGAATTATACCCTTCATGTAAAGATTCGCGGATGATGTTTCTAAGTTGGCGCCTGGTGATTTTCATGATCTTTCCTTCATTTTTTTCTTCTTCTTCCCACTTTTCTGCCATTTCGGGCTCGTTTGCCCACATCCAACGTCTTTGCTTTTCTGACTTAAACGGCATAGTAATCTCAATCGTACATCGGTGGCGTGTGTCTTACTGGTTTCTGCTTCTTACGTTCTTTCGCACCGTTATCTCTTAAAACAGCTACAATATCATCTAGAGTAAAACCCTCACGCTCTGCGTCTTGCGCCCTAATATTCCCAATTGTGTTATCATCTTCAATATTGATATTGCTTGGTTTACCACCTCTTCTTCGAATTTGGAATTCCACTCCCTTAATCTCTTCGGGGGACGCATAGGAGTATGAAAGACCTTGGCCGATGATTTCTCTCTCTTTAACGTTGGGAGCAGTGAGGTGCGCAGCGTCAGCCTTGCTTCCCTGGTCATTCCTCCATGCCTCTTCTAGATCTTCCATAAAATCATAGACCGCATCCAGATCCCAATCATCTGGAACGACAGACTCTTTTGTAAAGCTACCATCATTCTTACCAACCTTATCTACCCAACCCCTCATGTCGTCAAGGTCAAGGTCAAGATTTTTGTAGTTAACATTCTCATCAGCCAATGCTCCGGCGATGTCATCTGTTAGGGCATAGTTGGCGACTCGATTCATCGTATCTAGATCTTCATACGGATTATGCATGATTTGAAGCATCTTTGTTTCAGTGAGAAGAGATTCCTTGATGATTCTTCTAAGTTGTCTTTTCGTGATTTTCATTTCATCATTCCCCTAAACAATTACCCAGTATCTGACGCCAAGCGTCTGGCATCTGGTCGAGGGCCACACCTTCATTCTTCTCTTCTCGTTCTTCCTCCTCACGCTCTTCCCTATCTTCAACAGTCTTGTCAATGATACCCTTTTGGAGTCCATCGGGAAGATCGCTTTGTTTACCCTTCAGCGCAGAGTCGTCGTCGTATTTCTTGGTAGAGCCATCTGCTTCTCTAATATATTTTTCATCCCTACCATCTTCGGCATCTGCGGCGCCGGAGTAATATCCTCGAAGATATTCTCGGTCTCGGCCGGTAGTCGGTGGTGACTCCGGAGCATCGTACCCATCGCTGTACCCACGGCGATATGAAGCAGCCATACCACGAGCTTCGGCGTCGTGTTCGGAAGCCCCTGCAGCCATCTCAGCAGATGGAGCTCTCATCGCTTCACTGATTATTCTCTTAAGTTGTCTTTTAGATACTTTCGTGGCTATTCTTCCTTCGTGCACTGGAATATCCGGATCATATTCTTCGTCTGCTGTTTTCTTTAATCCGTCTAGTGCCTGATATAGATTGCCACCATTACTTAACATCATTTGCCAAAACCCTTCATCACTTCTATTAGGAGCATCTAGCGCATCATACATTATTTGAATAGCATCTTCAGCCGGAATAGACTGCATAGAACCCATTAGGTCTACTACTTCGTATTCCATGTCTTGCCACTCATAGTCTCCGCTGTCACGGATTCTCGCGATCTCTTCATAGCTACTTTCTACAATTCTTCGTAATTGTCTTTTTGTAATTTTCATTTTATCCTCGCGAGGCCATGTTTTCAAGCTGGTCAATGATATCGTAGGTGTAGAACCGACGGTCCTCAGGATCCTTCAAAGCCATTAACTCGTTAACGAGATTCTTTAACGCATCACCAACAGGATTGCCATAATACTCAACTTCTTGAAGCTTGGCTTTCTCTTCCTTGATGATTCTTTTGAGTTGTCTTTTTGTAATTTTCATCTCTTGTTCCATGTGGGCAAGTGTATAGCCAGGTCTCGCGATATAAGCTGCACCTCTGGGTCACCATCATCTAGAGCATCCATGATCCAGTCTTCATAGGCATCATATACACCTTCTTTGTCCATCTCTTTAGTTGTCATAACTGCCCCCTCACCAAATCTAGCTTGAAGGTATCCCATTGGATCTTCTTGCTTTAGCTTTTTAAGCTCCGGAGTCATGCGACGGGCTTCTTTAATAATTTGTCTGAGTTGTTTTCTTGTAATTTTCACTTTTGACCTCTTTCTGAAGACAAACGATATTCAGCTTCTTCTTCTTCATCGTCCCAAGGATCTCCATGCTGGCGAATATACTCTTGGTTTGCGTTGTCCTGATCTGCTTCATCCCATGCAGGTTCGTCATCATACTGGGCAAAAATTTCGTCTAAAGAGTCATGCATTGCTCCCAACACGCCATCCAATTCCATACCGGCATCGAGCATTGGAATAGCTGCTGCTTCCACAGCGTTTTCAAATGCGACCCACTCCCTACTCGGTGCTTCGCCGATAGGGTAGGCCTCATTAAGAAGTCGTTGCTTCTCTTCTTTGATAATTCTTCTAAGTTGTCTCTTTGATACTTTCATTTTTGACCTCTGTTTTTTCTATTTTTTGAATGTACGCGGACTGGCACAGCCCGGTGCTCCAACCCAAGATGAGCAGCTATGTCATCTAATATCTGATTGATTTTATTACGGATATTTTTGAAAATCTTCATTTTATTTCCTATGCAATTAAGTCTGCAACATAAGTGTGAAGATCATCCTCACCTTCAAACGGGCCAGTGTACAGGAGTGTATTCCATTCGTCAGGCTCAAAAGAGTATTCAGCGCCTCGAGCTAAGTCCCATGCAATACCTTGTAGATCGGTGTCTGGATTATCTGCGGCATATTCTTCACGAGCATTGACTGCCCAGTCTTCTAAACGAGTCATGAGATTATCAATGTTCAGACGGGCAAGTTCTTTCTTTGCTTTACGCTTATGCCTCTTGCCACCGATTTCATAATCCATCTCCGCCCAGTCTTCAGCACCGAGATATATTTCTTCTGCAGGATCACTGGGGTCTGCATCTTCCATATTTTCAAGGGGAGTTAACCCTAATCTTTTTATAACATCTCTTGCTGCCAGCTCCGGAGCGTCAGGCTTAAAGTCACCTAATGCTGGATCATCTTCGTCAGCAAAGATCATAACTTCACCGGTTGATGCATTCGTAACATCGATAGCTTCTTTGATAATTCTTCTTAATTGTCTTTTTGTAATTTTCATCCGAACAGGCCCTCATTTGTCATTTCTTGGTGTACCTTTGCTAGCTCTGCTGTCGGGATCTTGTTGACCGCATCCTGAATTGCACTGGCTGCAGCATCTACGTCAAGCTCAAAATCATCTTTCCATGGTAATCCTAATATATCTGACATGATCCATAAGTCGGCAGGTTCGGCAACGTCGGTATATTCTAGAATCTCTTCCCGCATATACTCGGCATCAATGCCTTCACTGATAATTCTTCTGAGCTGTCGTTTTGTGATTTTCATTTTGTACCTCCCAAACAATCGCCTAGTACCTGTCTCCATGCATCAGGCATATCTTCAAGTGAAGTCCCTTCGTTTTTAGCTTCGTCTTCGTCTTCAGCTTTATCAATAATACCTTTTTGAACTTCATCAGGTAGCGTAGTTTGATCTCCGATAAGTGCAGGATTTGCATTGTACTTGATAGTAGACTCTCCACCTTCACGAATCTGCCTCCCTTCCTTAATACTGTAGCCAAGCGTTAGGAGCCGATCTATTTGAAGTGCGAGATCATCAGCTAATTCTTCATCATGGTAACGTACACCCATTTTAATGTCGACCAGCGCATCTTTTATGCTGAGTATTTCCATTCCTGTCGCGCTGGGGACATTCCCTCTCGCCTCTGTCACTTTTTGGGTGTCGGAGTTTTCTCTAATAATTCTTCTAAGTTGTCTTTTTGTGATTTTCACTGTCCGTAATCCTCAATAATATTGTTGACTGCGATGTTCATCGATTTTCTTAGCATGTCTGCTTCAGTCCGTGTAAGTCCACCAAATTTTCCAGATGGTGAAGACTGCAGATGATCATCTACTGCATCAACTAATAAATCATACAAGTCATCTGACGAAAAGATATCGACAGTGAAGTTTGTGCCTTCGTTAAGTTTCGACTTCTCTTCTTTGATAATTCTTCTAAGTTGTCTTTTTGTAATTTTCATAATAATCTCAATCGTAATAAGGTGCAGGTGATCTCTTATACGGAGCGCGTCTTCCGAGTTGGCCGCCTGTTCGTGTAGTTAAAAAGTCTTTAAAATCTTCCCAGGCTCCGGGATAAAGATTATCAGTGTCTTCTCTTGTAATTTCAATTTCTCCTACACCATGAGATATAGACCGGGGCGGCTTAAGTCGAATGTATTTTTTATATTCTTTCCACTTGATGTCTGGCAAGTCACTGGGCTCTATCGCGCTGGTCCACTGGTTACCCAAGAATTCTAAGAACTCTTTATCAGGATCATTCTTTATGGCTGACTGCATCTGCTTGTCGTATACTTTCCAAGCTGCGTTTTCAAGATCTGTCAAGAACTGATATGCTTTGTCACGATCCCAGCCTTTTGGTGCTGGCATTTCGTCCCACTCACCAACCTTTTCGAACCATCCACCTGCTTCATCGGCCACCCAACCCATTTCATTTTTATCAACGTAATGTTTGATAGTAGGATCAGCAAGAGCACCTTGAATATCATTGGCGAGAGCATAGTTTGCAAGAATGTTATAATCTTCAACATCTTCGTACGAGTTGACAATAATGTCTTGCATTTTTGCTTCATTAAGAAGTGATTTTTTGATAACTCTTCTGAGCTGGCGTCTTGTTATTTTCATTTTTTCTTTTCCATTTTATCAGCAAATTCTAGAGCCTCAAGCGATTTTTTGCTCCACTTCTTTTTTGGCATCAATTTTTCAATTCTAAAGCTAAGAGCCTTCATTCCATTAACTGTAGGCTGTCCCATGTCGTCAACACCAATATCTTTTACTACTGTGCGCTTGTTCTTAAATCTACCAGTGAGAATTACGTCACCTTTTTCGATATCAAGATCAAGTACTTCTGCAATAATTTTTTGAAGCTGGTGTTTTGTGATTTTCATAAATACCTTCCAGCAATATATCCAAAAACAACACCCTTAGTCACAGCCAGCCATAAAAGCTGATAGTTTGACAAATTGAAATATGTTGCAACACATTCAATTCTATCTTTATGCCACTGTACAAAACTTTTCATCATTCTTCACCTTCAGGTGCCGGTGTACCAACGTCAGCTTCGGCAGACTTTTGTTTGGCTTTTTCAATTTTCTTAATTGCCTCCAAACCTTTTTTTAACAACATCGCACCATTATTTGGATCACCATCTGCATAGCTTAAAGCAAACGCAGCAAGTGCAAAACCTTGCTGGTTGGGGTTTCCATTATCATCAAGCTCCGCATCAAGCTGAACATATTTTGCAGGCGGAACGTCAGGGTTTAACATTTTTTTTAATACAGGGGTTAAGCTGATACCTTCAAGCTCTGCTGGATCAAAGTCAATATCTTCCTCGGGTGCCTCAAACAAAACAGCCTCCCTGATAATGTTTTTAAGCTGCCAACGGGTGATTTTCATTTTTACACTCTACTTGGTTCGTCATAAGCACTGTACGATACTTCTTGTTCCTGATCGAGACCCAGGGCCTGAAGTGCGGGGATAACCGCATCCCGAAGATATGCCCATGCCGCGTTATAATCAGGTTCTTCTTGGAGACGTGGCCCGATTGTCCCGATGGCACCATATGAAATTAACTTATCAGTAATCAGATCGATTAGCTCTGTTTCCCTGGCTTTCATACCTTCATCAAGCTTTGCGCGTTCTTCTCGAATAACTCGCCTAAGTTGTCTCTTTGTGACTTTCATCTTTCTTCCCTCGAACAGCTTCTCTGACTGTGGGTCTCGTTGTTTCATAATTTTTCTAACAACGGCTTTTTGCTTGGAAGATAAACCCCTTCCCTTCTTTAATTGTTGTAAGATAGATCCTAAAAATGTCCCTGATTTTGGACTCAACGCTTCTACAGCTGCTATTTGTGCGGTGTTTGCATCTTCGCCAACATAAGATGTCTTTCTTTGTGACGAAGAATATCTAGATCTTCCACGGAGAGGAGAGTCGTGGAGGCCATATGTACCTGGTGCCACACCTTTACCTACAAACTTTTTATTACCTTCGTCATCATGTAACCAGCCATCCTCGTCGACGTACTGTTCATATTCAAGCAATTTTGCTTTCTCTTCCTTGATGATTCTTCTAAGCTGTCTTTTAGTGATCTTCATGTTATTCAGCCTCCCCAAAAATTTTCAGTTTATTTGCACTCGACCCCACCGCCATGTAACCTTTGTACATATAGGCTTCCCAGTTACCGGCATCGTCATCTTCCCACATCATACGCGGACCTTGGTCATCACATATCCAGCCATTGAATTTCGACGTGAATGTTCTGTCCAGATATCCAAGGTTATAACTCTTTCCAACCACAACGTCTTCTAAATAAACTGACCCTTGTCTAGCTTCAGATATAAGCCTTTGCTTCTCTTCTTTGATGATTCTTCTAAGTTGTCGTTTAGTTACTTTCATGATGGTTCCCCTACAAACCCACTATCAATATCTCTGATTATGTTATTGAGTAAAGCTATTAGACCTTCATTTTCAACGCCGCTATCATAAAGTGCATTAAGGACCACTTCAATTTGCTCTTGAGCAGCAGCCACATCTTCAAGCCTTCCGGCGAGCTTTCTAGCTGCATCTTGATCGGTCAGTTCGGCGAGCCGAGCCTTCTCTTCTTTAATGATTCTTCTAAGTTGTCTTTTTGTGATTTTCATTATCTTCCCACTCCAGAACCGCGGATAAGCCCGGCCAAGTTTTCTGCCTCCCGGTAAATATCTTCTATCCGTTCTGCTATTTTTTCGGCAATTGCGTTGTCATGCTGGTACAACCACGCACTCGTAACGTATTTGTCTGCCAAGCGATCCAAAGACTCAGCAACATCATCGGCCGATGCTTGAAGATCCGTCCACGACGGATCTGAATAACTGACATCTTCGAGGAGTTCTCTTTCTTCGGCTATTATTTTCTTTAATTGCTTCTTTGATATTTTCACTTTATTCTTCTCCTAAAAATGCATCGAGTTGTCTGCTCACCAAGTCATCCACTTGCATACGAACGCGCTGCCTGTCTCTAGCGTCGCCAGAGTTCATTGACATCCGCAACATATAACCATCAACATATGAAGTAACAGCACGCCTGAGCAGGATCTCCTCATCACCTGAAGCATATTCGTGTACCAATGATGAGTGAGTGGCACGATTCTTGTTGAACGCTAATGCAGCCGGAGAGTTTTTCTCAGGTGATGTTGAACTATAGGGAACCATACCAGTTTTGTGATAGCCAAAGCCTAACCCAGAAATGACCCCCATGGATTCGTTCAACCGGTTTGCTTCTTCTCGGATGATTCTTCTAAGCTGTCTTTTCGTGATTTTCACGCCAATCTCCATTCGTCTTCTTCGACATCCCATGACAGTAGATCATCTTCCAGCATCTCATCCATATAATCTGCGACTCTTTGATGATAGACATGCCCTGGAATATCCTCCATAACATAATCTATTAAGTCTATACCTGACATTACTCCATTCCTCTCTAGAGCTTTTTGAATACTGTCTGCGATCGCGACTCCGGAGCTGGATGGTCGCCTAGACATCCCTGCAGCTCCTCTCTCGGCAGCGGCAGCAGCCATTTCAGCGTCCGGGCTTCTGGAATGCGGTGTCCCTTTGGTCACCATGGCTTCGCGGATGATTCTCTTGAGCTGTCTTTTTGTAATTTTCATCATGATGTCCTTAGTCCATAACCGAATAAATCATGTCTAGCTCAGACTGTGCCATTTCGTATGCTTTCTTAAGCGCATCTGCAGATTCAGTCCGGCCGTGCTTTTCAAGCACTGCGTAGAGATCTAAAGCCAAATTAGGAAATCCTCCCAAGTACGCACCCAGAGCTTCGGCTTTTTTAGCGAGCTGGGCATCTGATGCAACATCCATTTCTTGAAGTTTCCGCTTTTCTTCTCTAATGACTCTTCTAAGCTGTCTCTTTGTAATTTTCATTTTATCTTCCCCATCGAGCCTTGTCGAGTGTTTGTTTGAATAATTTCTCAAAACCTGCAGCCACAGCATCCTCAGCCTCATCAACTTCAAGACCGTCAAATTCAATTGCAGAATCAACCGCATCATCCCAAAGATCCTGAACATTATTCCTGAGTCGACCCATTAAATCGACGTCAAAATATGATCCGAGAGCTCGGTCGGCAGGTGTTATTGGATTGCCACCATATTCACTAAGTTTCCGCTTCTCTTCTTTAATAATTCTTTTCAATTGTCGTTTTGTAATTTTCATTTTATAATCCTCTTTTAAGCGCTTCGCGGACGGCGGCTTCCCAATATTCACGCTCTTCTCTTTCGGCGCCATGGTCTACCATGTCTGGGTAGAATGCCATCAACTCGGCAATTTCATCAACGATTGTTGCGTGATGTTCTTCCCACGCCGCGCGTGGCTTACCGCTGCCAGCAGGATCACGTTGGTAGACACCGTATAATCCGCTACCTCGTTCCTCTTCATTGAGCTTAAGCTTCTCTTCTTTGATAATTCTTTTAAGCTGTCGTTTTGTGATCTTCATTATTTTTCCTTCTCGATAAGTGTCCATCGAGCTTGTCGCGGTAGGCATGTCATCATCTATTTGTGTTTCAGCATATGTCTCATGCATCTTATCAACGACAGCATCGATATCAATGGGCCCTCCTGATGCAGCTGACATGTTTACTGATTTTTTGCCATTAACTGTAATCCAACCTTCACGAGTATTGATTCCAACTTTTGCACTGGGATATGCTTTTATGAACATTCTTTTGGCACGATTAGCAAGCGCTTTGCCTGAATCCGACATTGCGTTATAATGCCTTTGTTTTCTCGGGCGAAAACGAGACATTTCTTCTTGAATTATTTTTCCAAGCTGACGCTTACTAACATTCATGATTTTCATCGTTGTCTGTTTCCTCGTGGATCAGATGGATTTGATTGATTCTCTGAATCCGTTGATTCAAAATGTGCCACAAGTAACCCGTAAAAATCATTAAGCCTTTCGACTTGTAATTCAAGATCTTGTGCCAATTCATCACCAGCTGAACCATCCACTGTTCCAGGCCCCGACATTCCCCAGATACCACCAGCAATTTCTTCAATTGATGATGCTATCTGATCAATCTGCGTCATTAACTCTACCTCTTTCTGGATCCGGTTACTTTCGTTCAGTTGTTCTTGTCGGTATGAGTTAGAGACAGCAGCCTTGATCTCAGGTGTAGCCCGAGATTTCATTGGTGCAAAACCTGCACTCTCACTAATAATCTTTTTAAGTTGTCTCTTTGTGATTTTCATTTTAGCCCCTTTGAAAGTTCCCATCATGAAGCAGGTTTTCGTTCCCTTCAATTGTGCGCCGTATCGCGGCTTCGATCTGTTGTTCAAGCTCCATTGATGCAATAGTCACCTGTGCAACCCACTCGTCCCTTGTTGAACGACCGTCAAACATTGCTGGATCTTCGTCAAAGAATTCGGCACCCATCATGGCTTCATAGAGTTCAGCCACGTCAGCGGCTACACTCTGGATTAGTACTTCAAAGCCTCGGTCATCGGCGACTGATTCTTTCAGCACCCGTGATTTTTCTTCACGGATGATCTTTCTAATTTGTCTCTTTGTGATTTTCATGATTATCTCCTGCGGGTGTTACGTCTGACAATTCTTCTCAGCTTGTTCTTTTGGCTCTCTTTGATTCTTCTTCTCCGGCGGCTCTCTTGATGGAGATGAACGTGAACCTCAGGTGCCCGGTCTTCCCAGTGGGCATCGTCACGCCGGGAGTGCTCCTCTTCCTCATGACTACCGTCAAGGTCGAGGTCACCGACTGCACCGTGCTCTGCACCAAGGCGCTCGTCTTCGCGGGCATCATATCCCTGTTCCTCACGCAGGATACTGCGGATCTGGCGGCGGAGTTTCCGGCGACCGACGGATTCATCCTTGCGCTCCTTTTCCTTCTCGGCACGCAGCTCTTCCTCGTGGTCATCTTTAACGTCATCCTTAAGGTCACGGATGTGCTCGATATCATCTTCAATGTTTGACTTAAGGTGATCAAGTTCAGTGTCAAGGGCGTCCTCTTTCAGCCTCCGAAGCCTACGGCTCTCTTCGGCAATAATTCTTTTAAGTTGTCTCTTTGTGATTCTCATTTTGTTATCCTTCTCTATTGTTTGCCTATTAGTTTATGCAAGCGGTAGGCTCCACTCGTCTTCTTCTAAATCGAATTCAATAATACCTTCATCGAGCATAACGTCGAGGAGGTCGGTCACGGCTTCCCAGCTTTGTCCGGTGGTCTGCATCACCGCGCCGATGAGTGTCCGCCCATCAAGAACGCCCCTATCAATAATGGTGTTTCGAATCTCATCCGGATTTAATTGATGTTTCGTGATTTTCATTTTATCTCCGGCGGCTTTTAATATAACAATACCGGTCACGGGAGCTTTTCGAGAAAATCTTCAATGTCCGGTCTCATTTTATTTTAATGTGGGCTCAGACCATACAATCCCACGCATGAATTAAATATAATGCCGTTACGCAAATTGTAATCACGTAACGGCATTTTTTTTGTTTTATTGGTGGTGTTAGAGACACCCGACCGGGCGGGGGACTATTCGGTACTCGCCAGACTCGAGCTCCTGTTTCACGAGCCACTGTTGTGCCGCAATCATTCCGGCGGTGATTTTGGTGTACTCCTGTTGAGGACTGACGAGAATCGTTGGACCTACCAGTTCACCTGTTTTCTTGTTAATGATCTCAATAATATACACTTGTTCTCCGTGTTCTGAGTTAGACTGAAGGGTGGTCATCACGCCAGAAAATTCTGGTGTGTGATCCAGCCTGAAGTTTTTAATTCCTACCGCTCTCTCCTCACCGAAGTGAGATAGTTATAGACCATGAAACACCAAAAGATAAAAAAGGGGGACTTAGTAGTCATCAAATCTGCAATTGATGGAAGCCTTCTATACAGCGGGGGCATAGGATTGGTAATCGAAATGTCTTTTGGAGTACCAGATGCACCTGACTATATTGAGTCAAGAGAAACTTGCACGCTTTTATGGCAAGGCACCGTTGAAAACAACATTGACACCGAATGGCTCACGAAGCTGTCTTCATATTCTCGTGAAAATGTCCTCGCCTTTGGCGAGCATGATATAGATAAGACCTAATTGCCTTTTCAATTTCATACTCTGATTTGCCTGATAACCAAAGATCAATCGTAAGATCCTTAACCGCCGGGTTAAAATGAACGTTATTATTTGCATTTCGCTTATTAGACATTATTGTTCTCCTGAATGTCATGTAGCTTTTGTACCACCCTTATTTCATCAGAATCATAAGCACCATTGCCATCAGACAGGTACAAATACTTCTTTATTTTATCATCGGGACCAGGGCGGTAGGCGATCCCAAGAACTACTAGTGTATCAGAAATAGGAAGATGGGTTTTATGACCCACAATACAAACAGTATCACCGATGGATACATCTACCCGAGTTGTGCCAAACATATTTTAATCTCCTTACTTGAGTTCAACAAAATCTGGATCTAATTCAAGTGACATCATAATTTTATCACTTGCCTTAATTACATAATTGTCCGACACGGTTCTATAGGCTAAAAGATGTTTATCCCATCGCAAGAGTTGCCAGGGTTGACTTTCAAAAACTGAATTTCTAATACCCGCACCAAGCAAGAACCCACCACTAGCACAAACGCTACATAATGCTAAAATTACAAATGGCGACATTACAACTTGCCTTTATGATTTCCGTTACCACCGGCATAAGTGGCATGAGGCATTGGTCGGTTACCAATTTCCTTTCCCTTATGAAAACCAGTGGTTGCCTTCCATGCTGTGGCATAGGCATTACGATCTGCATTCGATTCAAATGCCACAATACTGAGTGCATTGGCTTTTCCATCGCCGGCAGGCAGACCTAAATATTTTACCGTTACTTCAGATTGTAGCTCTTCTACACAATCGGGACATTCATTAATCTTTCCACCGACTCGCTTTTTTGCAGTACAATCTAAATCAAACTCAATCTCACAGTGTACACATTCACGCAACACTTTATTTCTCGTTGATTATTGATAAGCATATGATCCGCTGGTCACCCTGACCAACATATAGATTATATTACATTAGTCAGGGTTTTTCACAAATTATTTGCTTTATCGCACTCTAATAACAAATTTTCCTGACACCCAATGCCTATGGTGACCTCGACCCACATAGTGTCCTGGTACCCATCGAACCATGTACCTTGGTGTCCATCCACGGTTCTCAACCCAGACATGGCCACGAGGAGCATGAGCCCGGTTGTAATGGTGTTGATGCTGATGCACATGGTGCTGATGTTTTCTCACATGATGTGATTGATGGGCATATGCCGTTGACGTGAATAGACTAAAAAGAATTGCAGTTAACATTTTTCCTCCCCTGCATGTATTAGTTGTATGAGGGGGCGGTTTTATTCAATTAATTTTCTTTCCTTAACACTTTTTTACAAATAGTGGCCAAATTCATACCCAAATGTATTAATTTCATACTTGTACCACTTTTCTACAAGCTCTATCAGCTCCGGAACGGCGGTATACATTTCCTCATAGTGCCGAGCTTTATCATCGAATTTCTTAGTGTTTTTAAAGTGCGGTAAAGTCCAAGTGGGTTCGCCAATATTACTACACAATTCCTCGATTCCACCCTCCAAGTTTTCAAATCTCACTACCTGATCCAATGGATGTGGTTCTCCTATAATTTCGTGGACTGCCTCAATTGACGCGTGGGGTGCCGTAACGAGACCGGAAAGAGACTCAGAAACATTGTCACCTGCGCCGTGAATTATCTCCTTTACTGATCTTAGGGAAATGATTGTGCTACTACCTGAAAATATTGCTGAATTTTCCCACCTTTGTGTATGCACGTTCAGTTCCCTATCACATTTAGACATCATATAGTGCCAAGGCCATAGGGAAAAAGCGGCACCAATGTGACCACACCCGCCCCACGGCGCAGTCCAAATAAATCCAACCATAGACAGGCGATTAAAAGTCCCTTGATCTATAAAACTGCGTATATATCTTTCAGGGTCTAGATGCGGACATATGATTGGAAACGGAGTTGTACAACTAGCCCTTACCCAATCTTCAAATGAACAAACATACTCACTTTCATAACATGCTTTTTTGTGGCGGTTAAGATGCTCAAACGATGAAGCCAGCCTGTGCCACGGGTTTCTCACAACCGTCCATTTGTAATAATCATCGGAAAAGAGATAGCTCTCTGGAACTGTTTCAAGATCAACGCCCTCGTAGTGGAAGGAGCTAACAGGTGGTCGCCAAAAAGGAACCTTTAACACGTCAAGTTCATCAAATGAACTTGTTGGATTGGTGTCTCCACCAGAATCAGACGTATAATACTTTCCTGTATAAGGACTAAGCCGCACATCTGACCAGATGTATTTTTCTTCCAGTACAGAGATAATTGATTGACTAGCACACTTTGGTGAAGTGATATAAATCATTTTTTTATTCATCAGTACCCCCAATTGTTTTTCGAATTTTTAACCAAAATGAAAATGTTAAGGGCACCATTAGCCAGTGCAGGCAAATAAGCCATGCTGCAGGAGCACCTGTAAAAAATACAGGGTGCACATTGTTCCCCATCCAAATAAACCATAGAGGGAATAAAACATCTTCGATAATTTCCCACGCAATTATAATAACAACAAGTGCCAACCCATGTCTTGACAAAATGTCAAGCAGGTTACTTGGCTTTAAGTGTTCAAGCTTGTGTGCTATCCTACGTTTTGACCATATCCAACAATCTTTAACCGCCTGAATTAATGAGCTAAGAGTGGAGCGAGTGGAAGTGGTATATTCATCGGGATCAAATTGTTTCTTCATTATCTTCACACAGAAATATTAGCATTTTAATTTTATAACACAAGACAAGAATGTACAAAAAAATTATGTGGGATCAATCCCGGTCATTGGGCACTCACGAAGCGAAAGACGTTTACCTTCATAATAATCCGGATGGCGGTCAACTTCAACCCATCCTTCTGGTGTCTCAATTACACAAACATCGCCCTCGCACTGGTCAACAACACATGGCTTCACTTCTGGCTGTTTAAACCCCATCAATATACACAAGATCATCAAATACATTTTATTCCCTTTATCTTCAGCGGACAAATATATATCATGGTGCCTATTTTTTTAACATAATTTTAGTTTATTTTAACAGCCACGATGATGATTGAATCTTTTCACCTAAGTCATCAATTAATTCGATACCAAGCCCTTCACATACTGGACGTTCTGGAATTGTATCATTATTCTGATCTCCCCCATTCGCAAAGAAAAGCTTGACATCTTTGCCCCAATGGACAGAATGAATCTCGAAAATTTCCTTAATTGTCTTGCAAACAGTTCGGTCAGTGTCTACAGACAAAACCGCATAATCAACCATTTGAAGATTTTCAATTATACACAACCTTTCACTTTCAAGCATAAATTCTTTTGAGCCTTTCAATTCTCGCTGTGCGTCGTTATTCACGATCACACAAAGTCTGTCACCACAAGCCCGGGCGTTCTTAAAATATTCGATATGCCCAACATGCAGAGGGTTGAAATATCCTGACACTATTATAACATTCACTCGCCTTTCTCCTTCGCGGTAATTTGTTGATATGATTTAACTGTTACTGGAAATAAATCTGCAGCAATCTCTAAACAAGCTTTTGCAACGTTTTGAATTTCTAATTGGGCACCTTCATGTATTCGAAGGTGGATAAATTTTAATAAGTTGTTAAGATTCACTGTGCCATAATACTCAGTATATAAATTTTGAGGCAACACACCACGAGCTTGCTCACGGCAAACACCAACAGAAATTAACTTTTCATAAAACGCCAATGAATGACGGTGGTGCTGTCTCACTAATGATGACGCAGTAACACCAAAATCAGTATCGCTTAAGTCAGGAATAACAACCGGATCAATTAAATTATCTGCACAGCTTGCCTGGCGGTTTGACTTGTGTTGTGTTCTGAATTTATCTGGTTCATAAAACTGCATATTCACATCAGTATACCGCCTAGATATCTCATTATAAGACCAAGTTCTGTGGCGATGGTGCTGACTGCGCACAAACAAAGGTACGACAAAACGAAAAGTAATAATATTATGCTCAAGCGTTGACGTGTGCTTGTGGCGAATAAGATAATTAATAAGTTTTTTGTCCCTCTGATCCAGCTCATCTTTTTCTACTCCAAACGAAACACGTGCTGAATTGACAATGGTGAGATCATCTCCCATGTGATCAACATAATCGACTTTACCAATTCCGTCCTCATAAATCTCTATACTTCTAGTGTACACAAAATCTCCATGTTATGTATGTGTCTTAACATAATACCAAATACTAACTGCAATTACGAAAGCCAAAACTGCAAGATCAGGATCTTTTGGTAACAGCTTCTTTACTTCTTTCTGAATTTTTCTCTGGATTTTCTTCAACTTTTCCGTGATCTTCAAGAGTGCGCTTTCGATGAATGTGAGGGGGAATAGGTACCGGCTCACCATCACCATCAATTCTAACAAAAATCATGTTACATTTACAAACTGTTTTTTGAGTTCCATTGTAAATACTCGTACGCCTGGCTTCAAGTTCAATGGTTAGAGAAGTATTACCAATCTTTATGACACGCCCATAAATTTTGATAAGTTGCCCAGGTCTCACAGGACGATCAAATGTCAGTGCAGAAATATGCTTGGTGACCATTCTCCCTGTATCAGCAACCTGGCATGCGAAAGCTGCTGCTGATTCATCAAGCCATGAAAGCATGGTACCACCAAAAAGGTTTCCATGATACCCAACCTCTTTCGCCATAACATAGTGTGTTGATATCAAGCCCATTTCATAAATGTTCTGCATTACTCTTCTACCCACCTCTCGAGATCTTCCTGTCGAACCCACTCGCTCCTATTATCAATAAGTACCAGCAACCAAAGATCTCTTTCTAGATAATGATGATCACGCCTCCAATCATGTGTAATTACAAGGCCGAATTGTCCCTGTCGAGTCTTTACTAGAGACCCATCTTTTAACACATGAGAGGCTTTATACATAAACTCAATATTAGATTCAATGGGCCCATTTGTTTATCCATAATATTTACTTTATGTGAAACGCTTCTTACCAATCATGGTGCTTATCTTACTTGCGGCACCAACAAAATTAGAAATTGGATCAAACAACGTCACCGTTGATCATGGTGTGCCTTATGCTTTCGAAAAAACCACGAAGAAAAAAATTGAATTACGAAGCTTTTGGACCGTGCCTCCCAATATCATCATTTGCGACAGAGTTGCAACGGTAAGCCGAGTTACTCGGGCGGTAACGTTCTGGAAACGAATGGGTTACGAATTTGGCAATATAAAGCACGCGACAGATCACGCAAGTTGCAACCGCGATTATGAACATGGAAGTATAAGAATCATGCTCCCTGACAGCTCCAGAAACATGAGTAATGAATTGGCCATAACATTAACAAGCCGAATTGAAGTGACTCACGAAGCCGTTAGCGCAGACATTATCATCCATTCCTTTGCCGTAGGGAAAGAATTAGTTTTAGAACATGAAATCGGGCATGCTCTAGGGTGGTATCATATTAATTCAACTGGTCACATAATGAATCCGGAATATCGATTCATTGGTCATAGAACAGCAGGTGTCAGCAATATCGACTACATTAAAATTATGTATGAAAAATATGTAGTTGAATAATTTATTTTTTGTTTCCACATTCTATGTCATATACCATAAGCCCTAATTCACCTAACCGAAGTTCAAGTCTATAAACATCCTCAGCAATTCTCATTATGTCACTGCTCACGCTATAATTGTTAGAAATTCCCGAGTTATCAATCTTTGATATCAACTCTTCACTACGCTTGATCAGAAAACCAGTCCGGTCTCGGAGCTGCTGCAAAGACCTAATTCTCATTGATTGTAGTTCTTCAACTACTCTCTTCTCACCTTTTGTTAACTTTTTCTTTTTCATAATAATCATGGTCGGGATGGAGGGATTCGAACCCCCGGCCCTCTGGTCCCAAACCAGATGCGCTACCAGACTGCGCTACATCCCGCAGTTAAACTCATATCCAAATTTCTCTATATAATCACCAAAATAATATTGAACCTCTTCCTTCATCATCTCATTAAAATACACGCTATAATGAATGTTGAGATTACGATGGTGTACCTTATGCCTATGAAGTTTAGGCTTACCAATTTTTAAAGACGAACATAACTCTAAAAAGTCACAATTAAGTGATTCATATCTTAAATAAGTGGTTACGCGGTGATCTAAAAAGCTAGAATTTATCATAGAAAAATATATTAAAGGTGATGCCAGCTGGCCGGCAATACCAATTTCATGTGCCATTTCATCATCACGGTAATCATTTGCCAAAGTCAAGGTACGCTGGAATTTTTCTTTAATTTTATCAGAAAAATCAGACTCGGTTATAAGAAGTGACTCATAACGCTCTTGGCTTATTTGACCAGCATCAAGTTGTACTTTGGCTTGGGTAGCTGTGTACCAGTAATAAGAAACTAGAGCATCATATGGGTTTCTAACAATTGAAACATGGTGATAATCTTGGTAAAGTGTGGTATCATAAAGTCGGTTGTAAAAAAGCTCAGGATAACAATGCTGGTTAAATTTTTTATACTTGATCCCTTGATGTTTAAAAACATTATTTTTGGAACCATATTCAAGCTTGGCGTGAATATCACTGCTGCCGGCACATATAGAGTTGGGATCATTAATACAGCTCAGTAGTGTGGACTCAACAGATGTTCCTGCACATTTCATCGGCTTGAAGAAAATTATTTTTTTCTCAGGGCAGATTAACACTTTTCAAACTCGTAGCCAAACTTTTCAATATAATCACCAAAATAATATTTGACTTCTTCTTTCAGTTCATCACCAAAATACTCACTATAGTGCAAATCTAACTTCCTAAAGTTAGATTTGTGCCGCGGGAGGTCTATAGAATCTATATCCAAATCTTTACATAACTGATTGTAATCATGGGTGAGATTTTCATGGCGTAAATACCTGTCAATTTTATCATCCAGAAATCTAGAGTTGGTCATTGAAATATAAATGAAGGGTGACGCCAAATCATTCTCTATTCCAAGTTCGTGACCAACCGGGTCATCATGATACTTGGTCGCACCTGTCATGATAAATTCAAACTTTTGCTTGATAAGAGCTGTTGTATCATTCTCATTGACAACAAACTGTTGCGGGTTCTCTACATAGACATTATTAAGATCTCCCATGCAAAACCAATAATAAGAAACAAGAGTGTCCCATGGGTTTCGAACTATGGTGATATGTGTATAATCATCATATATTGTAGGATCACCAATTCTTGAATAAAAAACCTCTGGCCAGGAGTGCTGGTGAAATCTATCATACCATTCTCCATCATGAAAAGCATGATTATTTTTGTTTTCATATTCATTACCCCCAGCACAGAGAGCATCATCACCTGTCATCTGATATAATGCATGTTCCACCGATGAACCTCCACATTTCAACGGTTTAAAAAAAATATATTTTTTCTCAGGGCAGATTAACATAAAACCTCAATGGAGCCACTGAGAGGACTCGAACCTCCGACCGGCTGATTACAAATCAGCTGCTCTACCAGCTGAGCTACAGTGGCGTACAGTTTAATTGTATGTCTTTGGATTTAAATGTATATGTACTTTCCCCACTGACATACCACTTTTTAATCTCCAAATTTATATCCAAATTTTTCAATCTCAAAACTAAACATCTTTGTAACTAAGCCAATAGTTTTTTCATTATACTCGCAAACATAGGTTTTGTTAGATGTTCCCTTTAAGCCACTGACCCATGTCTCAGTATCTCCAAAATTTGCCTTTGCCGCCAAGGATGGCGCTTCCTTCCGGTAGAGTGCCCCGTTAGAATGTGGTAAGGTAACATGTGGCAAGGAAAGGTCATCACATAATTCATCAAAACCCTGCTGTAAATTTTCAAATCTAATAACCTTGTCCAGATTCCTAAATTGTGTGCGAATCAACTCCTGTCTAAGCTTAAAACCTCCGACAGTGCTGTCGTGAACGAGTGACCCATTACAAAGACTTTGTTCTAAGTCAGCTTTTGTATACGGTCGGCCATCGTCATGAATTCGCTGATATAGAAATGAACCACTCCATGAAAGCGCATGAGACTCAAGCGTATAATAACAACCACATGCTTGTGCAGCGCGGTGTGGATCATTCGCATACAGACCAGGAGTACCAGGGACTGGACAGTCGCACATATCCATTATCACTCTACCAAAACTACTGTTCATTACATCTGCAAAAACAGCTGGTGGAGCATATCGAATATGGTGAATAGCACTCACAACAAGTACAAAATCATCAAAAGAATGTCGGGGCGAAAATGCCTTCCTCTGCATAGACTTCCATGATGAAACCATCCTTGCCCATGGGTTTCGAACTACCGTCCAAAGATACGCATGGTTCTCAAAATCACCCTCCCAAGGATGAAGCTTTTGGAAGGCGTCGGCATCCCTACGCAGATTTGCAAGTACAAAACCCGAAGGTTGAATTTCGTGAGCTGGATATGAAGAATCGTAAACACCCAGGCTTTCCAGTGCGTTGAGGATTGATGTGGAACCGGCGTGGGTTGTTCGAAAAAATATATTGGGTTTCATTTAATATCTCATTCGCAAGCGTATACCATTCTGATCTTTAAACAATATCTTACCATTTTTATCTTTTTCACAAATACCGGTCCATGAACAGAAATGCAAATCTCGCAATCGGAAATCAAGTCGAGACGCTGTCACGTTATTGCCACAGATTAACCGTGTTTTTTGTGCTGGTGCACCGTTGTGTGACCAAATTAAATAAGATCCGCACCGAGGACATACATATTTTCTTTCAGACATATTAATATGTATACAAAAAAAAGAGGCGCAAAAATATGTGCCTCTTCATAAAATGGGAGAGTTTTAGCACTTCTATTCTCTCTACTCGTGACCATCAAGCCTTTTGAACCTGTCCCCTCTTCGGGTTAGATGTAAGCACACCGGGAAGTAATTCCGTTCACGAGCTTTCTCCCTGTTCTTAGCCGTAAGACTACGGAACAGCACGCCATACTATCGCCATAATATTCTGCGTTCCTTTAAATGAGCTGTACACTTCACTTCTTAGTCGCGCGTTGTATTTCCAAACCTTGGGAGGATATTCATACAACCCCTTTCGGGACAATGGTTTCGTTTCCGATTCCACCAGAGAGTCTTCTATCACCGACAGTTAGATTCTGGAGTATCTTAATGTTTGCTCCTTCCCAAGACTTCTTCTTGGTAGTTGCCCTTATCCCGTTTCCACGATGAACCTACAAGTCCGTGGATATTCTCAACAGCAATCCCTCAGTGGTATGAGGACTCATGCTTCGAATTACTGGACGATTTTCAGAGGTACCACCCTCCTTAACGCGTCCCCTCTCTTAGTCAGGCGGCGAGTTCGTAAGATCGAACTATTCCTGAGCGAGGTTTTCTCTATCACTGACTTTCGCCAGTGCCTGGAGAGCGGTGTTCTCATCCAGGTTTGTAGACCCGAAAACTGGGTCCAGTTGTTTTTAAATTTTCAATGAACGTTATAAGAATATAATACTGTATATCTTTAAAGTTTACAATAAATATTTCTTTTTTTTCACCAATTAGTTCCAGCCGTAACCACAACCTTAAAAAATAGGGCACCTGTAATCCCGTGCCCTCCTGCGGATCGGAGCGTTTATTAAACGCTATATACTTCTCTAACATTTACAGCGCAAGGACCTTTTCTACCTTCACCGATTTCATACTCGACCTGGTCACCTTCATTGATGGTCCCGGATCTAAGTTCTGAAACGTGAAAGAAAAGATCACTTCCCTGGTCTGGAGTAATAAACCCAAAACCCTTGCTCGTATTAAAAAACTTTATCTTACCTTTATTCATAACCTTCTTTCTTCTTGTTGTTGTTAAATTGAGGCATCTGTATCCCATGCCTCCCTGCGGAAAATTGGGCGGAAGCGGTGAGATTCGAACTCACGGTAGATTTCCCTACGCCGGTTTTCAAGACCGGTACCTTAAACCGCTCGGTCACGCTTCCTATCATTTTAAAAAATAAACCTGCTAATAAAATCACCAGCGTGCATTGTGGCCTGGTATGAGGCTATAAACAACACAATGGCTGCGACAGACAAAACAAAATACACCTGAATCGTTTTTCCCATGGTATCTCCTAACTTGAAATGTAAAGGTTGGGGTACAAGGACTCGAACCTTGAATGGCGATGCCAAAAACCGCAGTGTTGCCAATTACACCATACCCCAATACTTAATTTTATGGAAGATAAGCAGCTCAAGGTGGGGGACATTGTAATGTTAAAACCCAGATTTGACATAAATGGACCGGTTGGATTGATAATCGAAATTCATAAAGCAGAAATGCTCGGTGATGGTGGATGGACAACATTTGATTATGTCGTGCTTACCTCATCCGGTAGCATTGCACATATCAGTGACTCTACAATTCAAAAAATATTATCATAAAAATGGCTGCCTCTCCCAGACTCGAACTGGGGGCCCGCTGATTAACAGTCAGCTGCTCTAACCAACTGAGCTAAGAGGCAATATGGCTGGGGCGACTGGACTTGAACCAGTAACCTCCTGGGTAACAACCAGGTGTCCTTGCCCGTAGGACCTCACCCCAGCAAATACCATTTAAGAAATATCAACCAGTTCAATCTTGAAATTTAAGTCCTTACCAGCCATTGGATGATTAAGATCAAGCGTAACAGTATGAGTATCACTCTCAACAATTTGAGCCATGAATGATCGACCAGCCTGTTGCCCCTGAATCATAGAACCTACAGCGAGATCCATGTCTGCAGCAAAAGCAGTTCTTGGAAAAGCCTGGACTGCATCATCGTTCCGAGGGCCGTAAGCTTCGGCGGCTGTCAGTGATACCGACTTTTCATCACCAACCGACATACCCACTACTGCGGAATCGAAACCAGCAATCATCTGCCCCGAACCAACCTGGAATGCAATGGGTTCACCACGAGAATAAGAGCTATCAAACTCAGAACCATCGTTAAGCGTACCTGTATAATGAACACTAACTGTGTTCCCGTTTTCTACTTTAGTCATTTTTTTTTCTCCTTTTGTGTAAATGAAAAACACTGTAAATGGTGGGTCGTCCGGGGCTCGAACCCGGGACCTGCGGATTAAAAGTCCGATGCTCTACCAACTGAGCTAACAACCCTATTGGACACTGGTATTTGAACTTTTACAATGTCCTTCCTCAATTAATAGTATGGCATGTCTGCCAAACCAACCCTGTAATCTCCAGGCTAATCCTGTATCAATTAGATGTTGCCATGCCAAATAATACTGCTCTTTGTTCTCATGTTCAACGAAACCTTCAGCAATTCCCACTGCATCATAATCTGTCATAAGAACCTCTTGGCACCAAAGTATCTTCATGCACAGTGAGAATCTCACCTGTTTGTAATAGACTGATCACCCAACCCTTTTCCATCTTTTGACGTTTTTTCATGAATTCTTGAGGTGTTAAAGCCTCTGCTTCAACTTCACATTGCGCCAACAAAACTGCCGGTCCTTGATCTAACCAAATTTTCACTTCACCTGCTCTCACAGAATCCTCCTTGTTAAATGGTACCTGAAGCGGGACTCGAACCCGCATGCCCAATCGGGCGAGAGATTTTAAGTCTCTTGTGTCTACCAATTCCACCATTCAGGCTTAGTTAATTAGTGGTAGGGATACTCGGACTTGAACCGAGAACCTGCGCTTTATGAGAGCGATGCTCTAACCTGATTGAGCTATATCCCTAAAAAAAATAATAGAGTTCCCATCTTCTCTATCCAGACACAGCCTGTAAGGTCAGTACTTCGACCACGCTTACGCAACCGCCAGATAGCTTACTGCTCGTAAGACTTACCCACTATCTATCCGGTCTGTGTCCCCCACATAATTGCTGGTAACCTCAAGGATTCGAACCCCGACATCTCCAAGTCAAAGATTACCGTCTTTAGTCTGAAGATGAGCACCCGCTTAATCGGCAAATCAAGCTGTGCAGGTACCATAATAAAATGGCACGCCCTGTAGGGTTCGAACCTACGACCCTTGGCTTAGAAGGCCAATGCTCTATCCAACTGAGCTAAGGGCGCAAAACTTCCATAAACATATTGAGTTTTCAAAAAACTATTTTGGTGACTATCCCCACCAACTTGTATATTCTATCACACTTACAAGGTGTTTTCACAAAATTTCTTCTTTTTCTACCCAAATAATAACACTTTTATTGAGGGCACCGTCATGCTTGACAACATTTTCTGGTACAACAACTGCAACTTTAGTACCACCACCTACATAATGTGTACGCCTACATGCGGTATCCTCAATGAGTGTATCACCCTTTTGGTTTGGATACACAAAATGATTATGCCCAACAACCGAACCTTGAAATTGTGTTCCAGCTTTTAGCTTGTTTTCAAATCTCATTTAAACCTCCAAATAGTTCAATACAGTATTCCAGTCTGGAAAATCAGTTGTTCCAAATTGGATCAATTCCCCTTCAAATTCGCCGGCTCCATTTGCTGTGCGATCATCAATGAGATAGTCGCCGCGAAGCAAGTTTTTATTGTGGCTTAACGTCAGCCTCTTATAAGCAGTGCGACCTAAGTATTCTGCAACCCAGACACGTTTATCATGCCATGCCGTCGGATTATCCCAAGGGGCAGTACTCAAGATATGTACGTCATACTTCTCACAAAGCCTATTCCAAGCATCAATGGCACCAGGAAGCGGATCCATCATAGCAAACATCCCTGGAATCTTGTCAACTCTCCGGCCGTACTTTGCACGGGTTTCATCCGGTACTTTGTTCAAGCCGCTTTCAAAGTCGACTAAAACTCCATCCATATCTACAAACACACGTTTCTTCATATCATCCTCATGTTTATTCATATCATCATCCTCACTAACAATAATATTATACCACAATCTTAGGTGGCTTTCACATTTTTTAGAATCTTTTTCTTAATTGTTTTTCTGATTCCAGGATTAATATATTCAACATGTGGCATCATAATATGTCGAATGTAATTTCTTCGGTACCTTGTATCTACGTTCGTAATGTCTTCAACAAATGGCACATCTTTCCTTCCGCACCAGCTGACAAAATCGTTTTTATCAGTTGTCAAAAATGGCCTTAAATATTTTCCCCGAGAAGACGGAATCAAAAATGGATTCCCGTTCAAGCTTGTAAAAATCCAATTTTCTACAACATCACCTAAGTGATGAGCCATCACAACAGGAAGCTCCGTGATCTTTTCAAACCATTCATATCTTTTATCCCTCCACCATGCTTCATGAGAAACACCAGGCGGAATAGAATCGTTATTATATCCAACAAACCAAGAAACACCTATTTTATCACAATATTCCCTGACAGTCTCTTCTGCTAAATCAGCATGAGATCCAGTTCCATGGTTATAATGAAGAGCTACCACGTCACGTGATCTTCTTAAAAAATCTAAAACAGCCATTGAATCGACACCGCCACTTACAGCAACGGCAACTTTGTGAGGAATCTCACCACAAATTTGAATCATTCTTTATTCTTATAACGAGGGTTTCTCTTACGGCGATCGTATGACTTGCTTCGCTCAGAAGGTTTTGTCACTTCACCATACTTCAAATAATTCATCTTATTGGATTCACCCACAGCAAGCCAAGTATCCTTGCTGCAGTAATTACAAATGGAATATGCCCTTCTTCCTCGAGGGTGGTGAACAACAATACTCACACCATTCCTTTTACATTTCCCACATGATCCACGACGGATATAATCTCTATCTACATTAATTGCCATTTTTCTTTTCATTTCCTTTCTATTATGCACTCGCCATTGAGGTTGAAAAAGCATCAAATCGTTTTTGAATTTCGTTATAATCGATGATGGCCTGAGCTTTTACATCGTCAGGGAGAGTAGGATCATCTAACCCAGCCTGAACATCTCTCATCCAATCCATAAGTTCAATAACCTCAGAATTAAACGCAAGCATTTTAACAAAATTGTTAACAAAATTCTCGGCATCTCTAAAAAGACCCACTTGATACATCTGCATAGTTTCTCCTGTTATAAATTAATTATAAATCCAATATAAGATAAGTTCATCTAATTAAGTGTAGAATTCACTGACATTTCAAAAAGAATTTCATTACACTTTACAATCTTTGTAATTACATCTTCCGTCTGTACAGGTGTAAGCTCGCCACTCATGACCTGCGTGAGGTAAAAATTCTTCCTTTCAAGAATTATCTGCCTTTTTAGATTTGTTCTGTCTTTCCATGTATTCTTCATAGCTATCAAGCTCCATTTCTGAAAATTGTCTAACATCACCCTTATGTGTTAAAACCTGATATATGTTGGTTCCATAAGTGTTGTGCCCTGATGCGACGAGGCCAAGACCATAATCCCTCACTATTGTACCACATGCATAATACTCATACCATGCAACAAGTTCTCCGACTACAATTCTCAAACTATTATTCCAGGATAATCCAGCTCTAGCTTGTCTACAACACGCATGAGTAATCGTTCCAATGACATGACTCTATGTTTCAGGTCTTCAATTTCTTTTTCAAGATCTCCAGATGATGATGTCGTAACATCATCTACAATCGCGGGATCATTCGCCACTTGATTTCTATGCATTGCAATCCTCTACAATTTTTATTTTATCAAAAATCACCAAAATGTTCAATTGCCTTCTTGGACAAGTGATGCCCTGTTCAGTCGTTCAACAGATCTAACTGCGCCGGCATGGGTAAGGCAAGCACCATAACACACAGGTTCATCTGTTTTACAAAATTCCTGCTTTAAAAAAATACCCCATCTACCATCTTCAAGATCTCTCACTTCCCACTGCATTGATTTACACTTTTTAGCCATCTTCCTTCCTAAGCGTAATAACCCCATAAGAATAAATCTCTCCAACAGGGATTGAATCTGAACTGCCAATTGAAGTGTTATAATAATCGGTGCGACCTTGATCGATGAAGCCTTCCTCCTTGAGTGGTTCAATAATTTTCGTATAAAGATCCAGTAGCGTAAGCGTATGTTCGTCTTTATCAGTTTGAGCATTTGTAGCTATACTAGTTCCTAACACTAAATGTCCACCGTCCCTTATAAGGTCGGCCGCAGCTAAAATAGAATCCATATCATTGGTACCCAAATTGTGATCAGAAAAAATTACGGCATCTACTTTCTTTTTCTTTTTAGTAAGTGTTGTAAAGCCAAGCTTTCCATATTGCAATTTATAGCGCTTATCTTTCAAGTAAGTTAGCAACACATTTTTAAGATCTCCATAATAAAGAATGCTTCCATAATGTCGATGACCGGAATAAAGATACATCATAGCTGTTTCAAAAAGAAACTTTTCATTATATATCGCATTTTTCTCGGCAGACAAATCTTGCAGCTCCAATGAAAGCGACTTGATTTCCGGAACATTGAGCTCGTCCCTGTTAAATAAGGTGCTAGCAACAACCGGAACCTTAGGCGAAACTTCATGCTGGGGGAAGCTGCAGGTTAAACAATATCCATAATGACCACATTTTGTCTGTTCATCACCCGGTTCATTGAACTCGGTGATATTGTACATAGGATCTATACCGTGGTACAGCTTGTAATGACAGGCAAAAACATCGCCGTTAGGAGCCACCAGCATTTTCTCTTTTGCAAACGAACAATACTCAATATAGTATTTTTCAGATGTACCAGTAGCTTCCTTAAACTGCTGCCAATCATCAACACCCAAGTGAGCGCGTTGCCAGGTTTCCACATCTTGGTCACCCCTCGGCCATAAATTAGTTGGTGATGTAGTCGCGTCGAAACCATCTTCCTCATTCCAAAAGCCCAAATAAACATCAGGATAAAGCCCTCGAAAACCCATCTCGCGGAGGGCGTTGTGAACAAATTCAATTTCCTTCTGCCACTTAATTACCGATGTTGGTGTGTGTACAAATGATGTCTGCTCCACCCAGATACCTGCGGACTTCATGAGAGCAACATTGTTCAAATACTTCTCAGGTGAAATAGAATCAGGGTGAAAAGAAGTATTCATCCTTAATGTTGAATTCGGTTTTGTCTTCAGGCGGTCGACAAAATTTGGATCTTTAAAAAATGAACTCCCAAGATTCGATGTCACTGTTATTGCATAACCCTCTAAATTCTGGACGATTTTTGCAAACCCACGGTGGAGTGTGGGCTCGCCACCGATCAATCCTAAATGTTTCCCATCAGGATGAGTAAGGTTATTCCAGTAATTAATAATCTGTTCAGCGGTAAGTTCCTTCGGCTTCCAGCGAGGAGTGCCACCAGGTGCGTCACGGTGAGACATAATACAATAATCGCAAGCAAAATTACAACGATATGTAAGCCATTGGCCCCATCGATGGCTTGGTGCCTGGAAATATTCTGGTAGTTGTAATTTTTCTTTTGTATTGGTGTTCATAATGCTCACTTGTTATAATTTACATATTCTAATACGGTTCCCTGATAAAAACCGCCATGTGTTTCCTGCTTTTTTGTAGTGGTAGAGAGGACACTTTCCCACTCCAGCCCATTCAGATAACATAAGGTCTTAATGACTTCAATCACGTCGGCGGCTTCAGCATATGAAGGGTCGTCAAGAAATTCGCCTACTTCTTCTTGTAGCTTTTGAACAAGCCAGCGTTGATGTTCTTTGTGGTCATTCACATGTGACACAACACATGTTGAACCAGTTTCCTCAATAATTAGTGGAATATAATCTCGCACCAATTTTGGTAAATTTTGCTTCATTTCTATATGCCTACCCTAAAAATTCAATAATAGGAGCAACAACGAGATTGTAACAAGCTGCTCCAACAAAAACATAGTAAATGGTGACGATAAAAATCCAACCCAACCAATAAAAAATAACCTGTTTAAAAGTAATAACATCAAAGAGCCACAATAAAAGCAATAAAAATAGCAAGATTTAATCCCTGTTTCACTAACATTTTTATTATACCACACTCCATAGCTACTTTCACATTTTAAACAGTTTTTTTGCATTTGTGCAATTTCCATATTCATATCTTATTATACACTATAAAATGTATATTTTTATAGTTTTGTTTATATTTTTAGCAGCCGGGAGGAAATATGGTAGATCATGTAGCATTTGTTGTTGATAATATTGCAGAAGCTGTGGAGTGGTACGCTTCAAAAACAGGTTGCCAGATTTTGCACCAGGATAAATCATGGGCAATGTTGGAAATTTTCGGCACAAAACTTGCACTAGTGCTTCCCGGTGAACACCCAGCTCACTTTGCAATAAAATGTAAATCAACCGCATCTTTTCCGTGCAGCGATAGTGAGATTAACGAACACAGAGACTCAAGCAAGTACTATTACATGTGTGACCCTTACGGAAATGCAATTGAATGGATTTGTTATCCACCTCCCGTTGAAACTTGATCACTTCCATTCTTTTATCACCTGGAACGTATAAATAACACCAATGCACTCGATTGGTTTTTCATTTCCAGAATAAGCAACACCAGCCTTCTTAAGATTTTTAATATCTTTCTTTCGGATTAAGTGCCCCATAAAGATTCCGGAGACTTCTTCCTCGGTTATCTTTGATACCACTTCAATTCCTGCAAATGTACGGTGCAGGTATTTTTTACCAATCTGAATTTTCATTTATGTGGCCGATGTTATAATTATCTACAGTTAATATGAGGTTTACAAACATGATTATTTCAGAATCCAAACTAAGAGCAATTATCCGGGGTGTGCTGGCTGAAGGCATTTATGACCCGGGAATACTAAAGGCTGTATTCATGGCAGGTGGTCCTGGGTCTGGAAAATCATTCACGGCGAAGACTATTTTTGGGGGTGATCCAAAGAGCACTAGTGCACTAGGAACTTCAAGTGGTTTAAAATTCGTAAACTCAGATCCAGCATTTGAGAAATTTCTGCATGATGCTGGAATCAGCCCAAAAGATCTTGGTTCTATGTCCAAAGATGAATTCGAGGCGTTGACAGACCCAAGCAATCCAGAATCAATTAGATCAAGAGCGAGTGCTGTAAAGAAAAAGCAACAAAAGGCTTTCACTGGTCCAGACGCAAAACTAGGTGTAATCATTGATGGAACTGGTGACGATTACAAAAAGCTTGTAGGGAAAAAGCAAGCGCTTGAAGATCTTGGTTATGATACATATATGGTCTTTGTGAACACGTCACTTGAAGTTGCACAAGAAAGAAATGCTAAGCGAGATCGAGTATTGCCTGCAGACCTTGTAGAAGAAATCTGGTCTGACGTCCAACAGAACCTGGGTGCATTCCAAAACCTGTTTGGTGCAAACAACATCGTAATTGTAGATAACACTGTTTATGGACCATTACCAGAAGCAATTCAAAAAGCCGTTAACCAATTCCTTGCACGACCAATTCAAAATAGAGTTGGTAGAGAGTGGATTGAAAGTGAATTAAAACAACGGGGCGGTGGGACCAAAAAAGAAAGAGGACGCTTACTTGGGCGGTGATGTATCATCAGTTCCAGAATCTTCACAAATTACTTCAAGGGCTGACACTAGAAAACCCGATGCCACCTCTCCATCAGACCACAAAATCTCAGCAGTAAGCGGTGACCAGGTTGCGAGTGGGCCTGACGTTTCATACAGTCTAACAACTACACCCGTCTGGTCTTGCCGATCAAGAATCTTTTCTTGAGATGGATGACTGGCACGAGTTTGCCTAACCAGATCACCAACCGCGATATTTATTATGTTTTCCGACATCTACCATAAGTATCACTTTATTTCCGTTTAGACTCATTGGCAAAACCGCCTTCAAACAAGACATCATATAATTTGCCAGGGGATAAATCAGGAGTATCATAAATCCTAATGTCATCCCACATGACAATCCTTGAATTTACTAATGCGTGGGCAATCCATTCAGAGCAATACCACTTATCACGACGTTTAATTAAATACGGACAAAATTGTGACATGAGCATTCCGACCCAATCATATTTACAACCACCAGTTTCAGCAATAAACTTGTCAAGTTGTCTTAACTGATATTCTCGAACTGGCTTACGCCAGTTCAAATCAAACGTCAAATAATCCCAATCATCAGGATTGTCTATTGTGTCCTTCTGGCGTGATGCAACGCGGGAGGTCAAAAAAGGACTTATACTCACCCAAGTTTTGTCATCAGGCATTATTAGCTCAGCATGGCTATACGAACTCTTTGTCCACCACCGAATAACCTTGTGTAAAAATCCCGGTTTCCCTTTGTAGAAAGCAATTTTTATACATCCATCACCCATCACTTACCTTCAATAACAATGAGGCTTTGAAACGGTGTTACATGGGTTTCTTCGCCACAAAGAATTTTTGCTGCAAGTTCATTAGGCGGATCATCTACAATTTCAATTAAAATTCCCACAACTTTTTTCTGTTGACTATAACGACTACCGGTATATGACAAAACCAAATCACCCAAAACAGGTGGACTAATAGTCTTACGGTTCCTGAATTTAACCTTTGGTATTTTAGAGCAATTACCTGCTGGTCTTTTAAAGGTAATATGTGTTTTTTGACATCTGAGGAATAATTCTTCAATCCCGACGCCCATGACTTCAGCTATGATCATCTTTCTATTAGTACTTCCGTCATTTCCGATCGAGTCACCGACAACAACCACAAAATCTCCCTCAACAAACTTTACTATTTCCCGGGTGGATACCATATTATTACATATTATTGAAAAAATGTTCAAAGCAACGAGGCTGATATAAATCGGCACCACCGACTTCTACAGCTGCATTGGGATCTCCTCCAATTTTCTTAGTATAATAAGCATCTGCACCACATGCAACACACACCGCAGGACAAACGACTACTTCTGTGGCCCAAGGTAATACATGCGCGACTTCCTTATAAGGTTCGGGAATAGACGACAATTGTAATGTTGAAATATATACGTTGATCCCTCGCTGAAACAGTTTTACCGCTGCTAGACCCGCGTCTGGAATCATAAAAAGTTCATCAATTGCAACGGAGTCAACGTTAACCAATACGTTCTCAACATCACTCAATATATCACCGCCAGAACTAACAATTTTAGCATCCACGCTGGCACCAAGGTGGGTTGTTATTTTTTCATGGGAATACCGATTGTCAATCTTAGGTTTAAAACTTAATACGTTCATTCCCCGAATAATATCACGCTCAATTGCGGTGAGGAGACGTGTAGTCTTGCCACCGAACATGGGTCCGGTAAACACCTTAAAATAGGCCATCTAACTCTCCCTCAAATAAGACCAGCAAGCCTGCGCCAGTTCTCAAGAACTACATCATCACTTGTAGAATTTACAGACTCATTTTTCTCTGGTGCGGGACCTTTCTGTTTTCGACCCAATGCATTACCAAGCGCAGTTAAGATCGGAATCACCTCAGATGCTGGCGCCTGAACAAGCTTCACGTTAGAGTGCGTAATTCCACCCCCTGTACCGATGAATGCACCAGACCACCGGTGGTGGCCATCAAGTATTTCACCAGACTCCGTTGCGAACGCACCACCGAGATCAGTTAAGTCAGTAGCTGAATCGGGAGATTGATGTAGGAATGCAAAAAGCAGAGATTTTGCAGCAAGAATATTACTCTGTGTTGGGATCATTTTGGAATTTGCAAGTTGACCCTTAAGATTCACACCAATCTTGTCACCTGGGCTTCCATCTAACATTCCCTTTGTTAAAAATGCAAGAGCAAGACCCTTAATGGCCCCCTGGCTGACTTCACTATCTTCGCCTACTGCTGGTGCGCCGGGCATCGGGCCGGCTCCAAAACGCGGGAAGGCATCTTCTGTAAGCTGATTCCATCGAGCAAAAGATTCTTCAACAACTTCTTCAGGTGTTGGAACCTCTCCTTTCTCATATTTCTCACGGGCGGCGTCGGGCAGGTTTTCATACCACTTCTTTACGTCATCAACCTTTCCGGCCCAATCTGCAGTCAGGTCAACACCTAATCCTTGGCTGTCGTCTAAAGCATCAGCAACAAGTGGAGCATCAGATCCTTCTAGGGCTGGCATGTCAAACTTAGCAGTATCAGCTCCTGCAATGGCGGACACTACTTTTCCAACACGACTTGCCAACTCTGCCTCACCAAGCTCATCAGCCCAAGACTTAATTGCGGCTGCACCACCGGCACCTTTAAGTGCACCGGATGCCCAACCCGTTGCGGAAGACATTGCCTTATAAAGAGGCGAATTTTCATCGCCTGACGACAACTGCTTGTAAATTTCACTAGCAGGAATATCAGCGATATTAGTATCTTTAGTTATAGAAGCCATGGCTTCTTCTTCAGCTTCAAGCAACACACTCTTACGCTGGTTTTTTATTTCATTTAATATTATTTGTCGTAACTGCATAGACGTCAGCTTTTTCATTTGAACCTCTTCTTTATCTAAATAAGACAAGCTGTTTGTAATTATACTAATTTCATGAAAAATTCAATAATTTAGACCAGCAAGCATATGAATTTAAACGAGCAGGCATACATTTGTTAAATGAAATAAAATCTCGATTTTGTAAATGTGTTCTTACATCTTCGGCACGAATGTCTGGTGCACCAGCTCCACGAATAAATAATTCCGGCAGTGTTTCAGCGGGAAATTCCACAAGTCCGCCAGACCAAAGAGGGTTCATATATTTAATTCGATTCTCCACAGGATAATTCTGTTTTGTATCGACTACATCAGAATACACTGAAAATCTTGTATTTACGTCCCCGTTATCACAAGCTTCGCCGATTGCCTCATACACTTTCCTCACTGGAGAACCACCAAACACGACATCGACATTCTCTGGCATGATTTTTAGAATTTCAGTTTCCCAAATATCACGCATTATTGTACCTTCAACGGCAAACTCGCCTTGCCTCTTCCGGTCTGAAGTTGAGGCGTACACAATTACCTTATCATTTTTAGCCGCTGCTGCTTCAATCAAGTAATGATGCCCTGCATGATATGGCTTTGCAGAGATCGGTACCAATCCGATTTTCATTATTAACCTCTTTTCAAAATATGAGTTCCACTTTCAACATTACCTAATGGTGATTGTTGAATAAATTTTGCATTAAGATGCAATTCACTAATGTCGCGACAACCGCTATAAGACAAGCCAGAACGAAAACCGCGGACTAGCTCACCTATAACTGTTGAAGCATGACCGCGAGAAGGAACATATGAAGTCACGCCTTCAACAGATGAATAGTGGCCCCGCCACTCCATTTGAGCATCTTTGCTTGCCATCCCTCTATATGCCTTGTAGTTCCCACCGGCTTTGTGAACAAGCCCCCCGGGAGATTCAATTGTTCCAGCCAACAGGGAACCAAGCATGACCGCATCAGCACCGGCTGCGATTGCCTTAACTATATCGCCAGAAGTTCTAATACCTCCATCAGCAATGATAGCCGCGGGGCCACCATGCCAAGCACAATCTAATACAGACTGGAATGTCGGCATACCGTGACCTGTCTGAACACGGGTCGAACAAATAGAACCGCCACCAATTCCAACCCTGACCGAATCAGCACCCCAATCCGACAACGCTTGATGGCCTTCGGCGGTCGCCACATTACCCGCCATGATGTGAACTGACGTTCCAAATGTATTCCTCAACACTTGAAGTGTATAACGTACAAGCTCATGGTGTCCGTGGGCAACATCAATACAAATTAAATTTGCGCCGGCATTAACACATGCAGAAGCGCGCTCTACTGCATCATCGCCAGTGCCGATTGCAAACCCTACATTTGCATCACTACATTTTGCAACCTGTAAAGCCTGTTCTTCAATTGAATTATATCTGTGAATTATACCTATGCCACCTGACTGAGACATTGCTGAAACCATCGAAGCTTCAGTCACGGTATCCATTGGGCTTGATATCAGTGGAACATCCAAGAGTATGCCTGCACCAAGGTCTCTGTGTGTATTAATTTCCTTACGAGAAGAAATATCAGAATATCTTGGTTTGATAAGAACATCATCAAAACAAAGCGACTTTTTAAAGCTCATTTAATTTCCAATTAATAAAAATCAGGAGGTGTCACACAAACCATATATGTAAAATCAACCTTGGATAAATTATAATCAAAATACGGTAGATTTTCAATACAAATATCATTTTCAGCAATAATTTTTTCCAACTGCCGCTTAAGATCTTCTACTTCTTCATTGAGCTTTTTTTCTTTATATTCTTGTAATGGTATTAACTCACCCATACAACACTCCTATGTGGTGGCTATATAGATTTCCACATCACAAGCAGCAGAATCAGCCTTTCCTTTTAGGTTGGTAAAGCTTGCAAATGAACCGAATGTATCTGTTGACGCCGAACCAGAATATGCATCATTGGTAAAAACGAAAGACTTCATAGGTTCAAGCTTAAATTCCGTCTGATTGTTAGACGCACTTGTAAATGTAAGCCTCACAAAATTTTCATTATCTAAATTTGTCAACCGAGCATATTTCAAGCTACTACTCATAAAAGTACCGGCACCGGCTGAGGATGATAACAGTAGGAGGTCTACTTGATGTGTTGGAACTGTAAAAATTCTTTTAGAAACTTCATTAACGTTATGTATTTCAAACTGAGTTCGACTGCTGTAGTCATCATTACCAAGCTTAATCGATTCATTGATTGTAACAGTCATTTTCTTTTTGCTTATTGAAGATGCCATTTTTTACTCCGAGGTAGTCAAATCTAAATATTCACATCTCAGTCAAATAAATGATTGGGTTTCAATTCAAATAACTGTGGTTCTATCGAAAAATTATTTACGAGCCACTCGCTTTCCGCGATGGCTTCTTCATGTACTTCAAATCCGCACCACCAAGACATCACATCTGGATCCCAACGATAGCCGCGGCATTTGATTTCATCGTTTTTCCCACGGGGGAACTTCACTGCGAAGACACGCCACTGAGATTTTTTTGCTGTATCTAATAACGTGTTTACGGTGTTAGACTTCAGCAGTAAATAAATCATTGCATCTACATCTACGGCAGCATCATGGGCACCATAATAAAAACCATGCCAAGCAGAAAGAGTCTCTAAAGACCGACCTGCGGTGCAGCCAATTTTTCTCCAATTAACCTGCTGCATGGAACAAGCCCAAATAGTTTCAGGCATAACCAGATCGGATTCAATCATATGCTTCTTTATAAAATGTCGATCAAAGCGGGCATTATGTGCCACAACAAAATCGACCTTTGATATTATTTTTGACACCCAAGCCCAATCGATTGACTTTCCTCTCACATCTTCATTCGTAACACCAGTTAAAGCCGTTATCTCTTCAGAGATTTCTTTTCCGGGATCGTTATAAAAAGTGCGACTATTCATCAAGCGTGTTGGTCGCCCTGTGCTACTGTCAAAAAGCACAGGGCGGCAAGCAAGCTGGATTACGCGGTCATTCTCAAACGAAACTCCAGTAGTTTCTACATCTATAAACAACACAGATACACTGTTCCCAGTCGACTCAACAACTTCATCTTCAAGAAACGCTTCTTTAAATTGAGAAATTACTATATCGCCACTTCTCTCTTGATCTATTAATAACATTTAATCACCTCACAATCATATTATAATTGTCATGAAGCCATTTTTCTAATTTTTCTTGATATTTTTCATAATGTTTTTGTGGCAACTGTGCAGCCAGCAGAGCTATGTGGGCTTCTTGATCAAGTGCAACATTTGAATACTTTGTCAAAGTTCCCCACGCACCAATCAAAAATTCAACTAATTTATAATCCCAATCCAGGGTTTCTTCTAACGAAGTGCGGCTTGTCATTGCCGAGAGGAGCTTATCTAAATCATCCATCGGCTAATCTTAATTCACTGGGTGGATACAGTTCTTCAGTTCCATCATCAAATCTCACCACCACCATGACACGCTGGGACATTGTTCCACCTTCCATCATTGCACTGTGTCCTGATCTTTGTACGTCCATAACAGTCCCAACTCGACCCATCCTATACCAATATTCAACCCTATCACCAACTCTTAACATAATTCCTCCCATTGAATAATAATACCAGGTTCTTATTTGTTTATTACTGGCAACCTAACAAACCGTAAGTAACATCAATTGTGCTTCCTTCAGGCGGGGATATAATAAATTGAATTGCATTTGACGGTATATCATAACTCCAATCTGTAGAAAGCATACCGTCTACCAACACTTCTATCGTGTTTTCAATTGGAGTGTCAGACAGCGCAAAAGCCATCTGTGCCAATGACTCTCTGGCAAGAGTGTCCATTGTTGCGCTCCAATCGGAGGCACAAATCGACATGAACGTCCCGCCTAAATCACTCACAACATCATAATAGCCATCCCCAAACTGTGCGCCACCATTGGTAGTACATCCGCTTGGGTAATCTCCTGCAATAGCATGTGCCACGACCAAAGAAGAAGATGATTTTAAAGATAGTAATGAAGAAGAATAGTCAGCAGGAGTCATCGTAGTAGACCCACCGCTTCCGTATGTTTGATGTGACCAGTCCGGTTCGTCTGAAACATACACCACAACTAAACGCGCGTCGGATCTTTGAAACCCTGTAGAACTGCCCGGTGAAGCGTCACCTGTGGTGGTTGATTCATAAGCATACCACAGTCCCTTCTCGTGAGCGCTGCCGTGGGTACCGATTGAATCAATTTGGTTGTTAAATTCTGTCACTGGGTCCGGAGTGGTATTGGTTATGATGTCACCAACAAAATCTGAACTATCTGTGGTAATGAGGGCTACCTGATATGATACACCAGCCGCTACAAATGCATTCATAAACGAGTCAAAATTATTTTTTATATTTGTCTGATTTGAACCCATTGAGCCGGAATTGTCAATTACAAATAAAATGTCAACATCAACCATACCGTCCTGTATAAAAGAATCGATCACCCATGCCTCAATATCACCTAGCCCATCCTGATCAGCATATGCAAAAGGTGTTGCAGGATCATTGGACACTATTTCAATATAACTGGCATCGTCCAAAAGATCGGCTGGAAAATAATCTACATTCAAATCTATAACATCACCAGGGCTAATTGTAATCGGAAGGGTACCCCAACTTGACCCGTAATCATGCATGGAAAAATCGACAGGCAGGCTGGAAAAAAATTCAATATCTGAAATTATCAAGTTAGAATTTCCAATATTTCCCACTTCTATAGAGAGTATATCATCACAACCAATGTATACCTTTCCAAAATCATGATAATCAGGTGTGACAGTAATAACTGGTGCATCACCAGATCCATCCAATAGAACATTTACTATTGGCTCATCTTCATCATTTGAAACTATACTAATGGTTTCATGATTGGTTTCGTAAGTCCCGGGTGCATAAGTTACAATGAGTTCAACGGAATCCCTGGAATCGACGATTCCCAATGGCAGAGTGGCAAGTGAAAAATTAGAATCACCATTGTGAAGATAAATGCTTGAAATATCAAGTTCACCGTTACCAATGTTTTCAATATTGATAATAACGTCCTGTGTTTCACTACCGGCTGATAAAGTACCATAGCTATAATGTGTCGGATCAACTTCAATTTCAGGTGCAGTAATTCCAGGTTCTGGTTTTTTAATGTCAGGATTTATTTCATAATCGCTGGTGCACCCCGAAATAAACAAAATTGCAAAAAACAGTACTTTAATCGATGTAGACATTATAACCTACCTCCACAATTGAACCGTAATCAGGTGTTATCCCTAGTCGTATTGTATTTGTCTCCTCAATGTATTCCCATCCATAGATTGCTTCTTGATTTATATAAACAACAACTGATTCTAAAATGGGGTCTGTCTCACTCAGCACAATAAAATCTTTTAGCTGTGTCAAATAAGAAGAATTCGAAAGCCACACCGACCAGTCTTCCTCACATATATCAATTGGTGCCTTCCCATAAAGATTCACTAGCTCTTCATACTTGTAACCAATGTCGTATGTATAGCCACATTGACTATCTTCCAGCTGCGTAATTGCAACGACATCGTGATTTACGTCTTGAAATTCATCGTGGAGCCAGTCATAAAATAAATCAGCCGATATTGCGCTTTGTTCGTTCTCATCAGAAATCAAGAACAATAGAAAATCCGCCTCGGGACGCCTGAATTCCAACCCTTCCTCTGATTCCAAAAAAGTGTATGTGGCACCGAACCCCTCCTCGAGCATCGTCATTGGAAGAAGGCTGGGTGCCATAAGCATGTCTATGGTGCTTGAAGATGAATCGTAGGGTCCCACATAAGAAAGGCGTTCAGGATCCATTGTTATATACCCAAACTTATAGTCAAGAGTAAGAGATTCAATGTCTACCCGAAGTATGTCCATACCATCGGCAACATCATCGTAGTTGTCTGACATGGAGCCTGAGGTGTCAAGAACAACCAGCACATCAAGCTCTTCCAGTTGATCAGCCTGAACGAATGAATCTACTACCACACGAACTTCTGTCCGATCCGAAACTTGATAATCCGGGGTGCATGCCGTTATAAATAAAGCAAGGAAAAACACGCACATTTGTAGTAGTTTCATGAATTACCCCTCTAAATTAGATAGGCAACTTTTTGAACTATTTGACAATAATTCCTTTACTTTTCAAAAACTCTAGTTTTTTTGCCTTCTGCTGCTTCTTGACAGCGGCTTCAACACTCAAAGCTTTTCCGCGGGTGGGGAGCTCAATGGCTCCCAATAACTTAACCGGATATCTTCCGCGGGTGTATTTTGCACCAACACCGGTGTTGTGCTCGTTAATTCGTCTTTTCAAGTTATTTGTAATTCCACAATAATATGTGCCATCGCGGCATTCAATTAGGTATACAAGCCACACTTCATTTCGTTGGACCCGGCACTTGGCTCTAAGATCTGCAAACTTCATTACACGCGTTCCATGTTCAAAATGCGTATTGGGGTGGTAATATATTCATTCCAAAGAGACGTAAGATTGTTCGCGTCACATGTTTCTAATTCATAGCATAAGTTGGTAGTATCATCCGGATACCCAAGCCTATAAAGATTACATGCCCTACGGCCATTGTTAACAGCAAATGACTTTATATCACTTCTAAAACCAGCGCGAACATTTCCTTCAAGTTTTATTAGGATGTTTGACTGCTCTCTAAAAAATGGGCGATCAGCTATTGTGAAGCATGAAATGTCAAACTGTCTACCTTCTTCTATGGCATCAATAATATTTTGCGCGCCGGTGGGGGTTGCATAATGATAAACAACTTTTGGGTTCCAGTTTGAACCATAAACCTGTGATGTAAATTCCTCGTCAATCATGACATAGGGTTCAATATCATCCCGTGTGTAGAAAAATGCAAATCTTAAATCATCAACGTCTGCAAAATATGCTTCAAAATCACGGCGGAGGGTCCACACTCGGTAATTAACAAAATCTTCTATAAAATTAAAGAAGTTTCGCATACTAACATTGTCAAATCTCTCAACATCATGATAAAGATAACTAAAATTATCGTTAATTATCTGCTTAAAAGCAGAAAAATCTTCGACAGAACATTCAAGCATGCGAACACAACGGAATCCACCACCGCGGGTATCATAGCCTTCCTTCTGGAAACTTAAAATGGTTTTTGTAATAGACTCCCACTGTGAAATCGTGTGGAAATCACTCTCATTTTTAATATACCCTAAAACCTTATAGCTACTCATCATAAACCCTATATACATAATTATAGCGGACCGAGGACAACATGAAAATATTACAAACATTAATTCTATTATTCATAACTTTTTTACCAGCGGGAGCTGCGGCTGACGGTCCGCCGGTACCACAAAGCGCAGAAGTTCATTTAAGCAAGCATCATGAAAAAAGCAGAAATGCAACTGTCAAGGTTAAAAGCCAGTTTGGGCACGGGACTGGAACCTACGTAAAAGTAGGAAAATCATATGGAATCTTAACCGCAGCACATGTAGTAGATGATGGAAGCAATCATTACATCATTGAAGCTGGTTTGCATCAATCAATTGCAACATTAATCTGGAAAGACGAAGATAGCGATGTTGCATTTTTAGTCACGGAAAAAATTGATAAACTTTCGTCGCTCAAAATTGCAAGTTATCCAGACATTCGAGTGGGAGAACAAATTATTTATAGTGGTTTCCCCAGCTCTCATGAGATGTTAACTTTCTCTTGTCAAATTGCAAACCCAAGTTATAACGGAATGATCGCAATTCAAGGGTGGGCATGGTTTGGATCTTCTGGAAGTGGATTCATCAATAAAAAAGGGCGTGTCTTTGCGGTGTTAAGTGCCGTTAATGTCGAAAGCTTTTATGGGCACCCACAAGTTTTAGAAACACTAGTATATGGAGCTCCAATAAGAGAACATATGATAACACAAATTCAAGAACAGCTCAATATTTGGAAGGAAAATCAATGACCTTTCTTGCGGTACACCGAAAATTCAAAAATTTGAAATCCGAACAACCAAAAGTGGGATGATAAAAATTCGAGTTTTTTCTCTTTAATCCCAGTTTCAAATGAGAACGAAATCCACTGAATAAACCCAGACTGTTCTTTTAACTGATTTTTGAATCCGTGAAACGACCAATCAAACTTTCGCATGTCAACCTCCCTATCGATTCTAAATATCTAACTAAGCAAAGCCGTTCTTTAATCTGTCGGAAATTATTGCAGCAATTATACGGCCAAAGTGTATGTCAGTCGGAAAGTGAACACCGCGGTCAATTCGAGACTGTGCAACGACCTCAGCGATTCCTATTAAGTCTTCATGGTAATCAGGAAACTGATCACTTAAAAGCTCTGCAATTACATAAGCCTGAATGGTATGGCCGCTTGGATAAGATGGAGTGTGAGCAGTGTCTAGCTTGTCACCACGAAAATCAATACCTGTTGTAGCTGCTGTTTCTGTAGGGCGATGTCTACCATAAAAATTTTTCATTTCGGTGATTAAAGGAATAAGATCCTGCTTAAGCTTAGAATAATATACAGTGTTATACGTCACACCTTTACGCTCTAAATATCTTTCAAACAAACCCTCCATATCAGTGTCGGCAGACTCTTGCAGTTCATCTGGAATCACCCTGTTGTTATATTGTATAATTACCATCTGCAAATCTTCTATCCCTTCTGGTGTATTGGGCGGTGGATAAGGTATTACCGGAAACACATGTTCGTTACCAGGAATTATACTCATTGTGGCTGATTCCAGGAGACCCAGCGATTTGAGGTATTTCGTCACGTTTTCACGGTCAGATTTCTCCATGCCCTCCTGATCTAACATAAGATTTTTTTCATTAGCCGGCATCCATTCAACAAGGAATTCTCTTATGTATTCACGGAGTAAGTTCATCTCTCTTCATTCCTTAAGACTATAAGTCTTCTCTTATTGTGAACCGGAACCGCATCCTGTACTTTCGACGGTGTAAAATCCATTGCAATATCAACAGTCTTTTCATGGGGCAAAATGCTCATCAGTTCATTTGCCTGCCGTACAGATTGTTCCCACTCTGTCGGGACACCTAGAATAACAGTTTTAGCTTCTTTACAGGCATCCTTAAGTGCTTCATAACTTTGAGCACCATCAAGATCCGTATCGTTAATAGCCAAGCCAATACAGACAACAGTATCATGATGATCAAGATCAACCTCATGTAATCTACCACGACGGTGGTCTACCTTACATCTATTTCCAGCAGTTTCATGAACCTGCATTGAATCTGTCAGCATGGGATCTACCACCGTTATAAGTGATGCCGGTCCTTTATAAAATTGGTGAAGTGGGTTTCTATACCCACCAACTTCCAAAATTCGATCAGCGTCATAATAGTCGCAATAATATGCAGCCAAAGCATTCCTTGCTGCAAATGGTGTGGATAACAAATACGCCCACTCATAGTCATCGGCACGTTCAGCCAGCAAGCTTCTAATACATTTTCTTAATAACTTCATTTACAATCTCCTGCCTTTACCAATTCTTCAATTCCCTTTGGATCCCAAACACAACCTGATGCGACATCCCAGCCGTAATACCAAAAAGCATCATCATCATGTCTCTTGTTCGAAAGGTATGGACATATCTCTATTCCTGCATAATGCTCGGCAACTCTTGGCCAGTCGATCACTTTATCAAATCCCTTAGTCCCATCAGGATCAGCAGGATGATTTACACTGTACATCTTCTGAAATTTTTCAAAATCACTCTCATTGGTGATGTGCAATATGTAATAGCCGTCGTCTTTAAGAACGACATTGTAAGTACTGTCGTACCGATTTGCGCCATCTGTAAGATTCCAAGTACAAAATGTCTCCCATGATTCTGAACTGCCGTCTTGGCATTCATACCAAAGACCATCTGGTTTGGTGCCGATCACCTGAGAGAAGCCGTTAACTTGCGGCTCATCACCAGAACGACTGCCTTTACGAGAGTGATGAACACGCATCTTGTCTTGAGCATAAATTGGAAAATAGGATTCATTCATTAACTCTCTTATGTATTCACGTAGTAAGCTCATCTCAAAATCTCCTCAACTGCACCGGTAATAGTAATAGGCTTAATCGGTTTAAAATCAGAAATTTGAAACTCATTTGACATGTGCGCCTTCCCACCGGTTTCAGGGTTGACGGCTATTGTAACATGTGGAAATGTAGGACCCTTCATAGGGACAGGAAGCCCTCCAAGATCAACAAGGCCTGTAATCACCTTGTCATTTTTAGCCACCGCCACAACCTTCATCTGGCCCTCTTTCTTATCTTCAAAATCCAGCCAGTGAGAAGGTAATCTCTGTTTCTGTTCTCTTGGGCTGATTATTGTCATGTGGTGAGATTTTGGTGTCCATTCTTTCGGAACATATTTGCTAAGTGCCTTGGTAGAACCCGGGTCTAGAACAAAAGCAGTATATTCAATACCAACACCTTGACCGAGATTAATTTCTAAAAGCTCTCTTATGTATTCACGGAGTAGGTTCATCTTTTAACTCCTCAAACAGCTCATAGAATCGATTGATGTATTTCTTTTTTGATTTATCTGAAATCTTATTTAGCCGGAGCGGCTGATAGTGGATATCAAATAAGTAGTTGATGAATCCTTTTGCATCATTACTTTCTATAAATCCCTGCAGGTTTTTACCAACTGCATCGTTTTTACTTTTCAGCGCTTTACGTGTAGAAGATATAATAGGAATAAGCCGAGCTTGAATCTCTTCAGTTGAGTTTTCGTAAGCTTGACTGGAAACATCAAATTGTGCATCCCCACCTGCTGAACGATACTTTTCTCCACCGGCACGAGTTTTATTGATCTGGTGTGTGAGCTCATGTTCTAACACTGTAGCAAATTCAGAAGCAAGATAGCCTAAAGCGTTTTTTGATTTCTGAAGTTTCTTAAAAATTGTAGGTGTAGGAAACATTTGAAGCTCGTCGTCGGGCGTAATTTCTGCCTGCTTCTTCGTATACCGAGCTTCCGGATCTTTATTTGGATTTATAATAGTGATGAAGAGCTCTTTGAACCCGTCAATCAAATCGGTGCCTTCCTCAGGTAGTGGCATCTCTTTCATCTCGTAGACTTTATAAACCATACCGGAACCATCAACACCAAATTCTGATCCTACGTCAGCAAAATTTGAACCAGATTTCATGCTAGAAATAATGGCATCAATAAGATCAGTATATTGTGAATCTGATTTTCTTTCAGTTAAGAGCTCTCTTATATATTCGCGGAGTAGGTTCATGATATTTTTCTCAGATCAGATGCATTTCTTTTCCACGGCTTGGAATACCCATGAACATTAACACTCACAAACCTTGCACCACGACGAGCGACAGTGCCAGTAATTATCTCACCTTCATGATCGAATTCGACTTTGTCGCCCTTCTTAAAACCGGCTTTGATCTCATTCTCTTTCCTCTTATGAGCGTCAACAACAGCTTGCCACAATTCCATGATCTCATCCGCAGTAAGATTATCCAAATCATTTATAACGGCCTGCAGGTCTATTTGCTCATTAAGCATTTCTCTTATGTATTCACGAAGTAGTTTCATTCTGGACTCCACAACATATCTCGCTCTGTATCATAGACAGGTACACCAAAAGCAAGCGCTGTTAACATAATTTGTTTGATGATACCAAGAGCGAACTCTTCAATATCTTCTTTCGTTCCTTCAATATAATCAAGCCCTGAAATTGCGTTTATCTCGTCTCCGCGAGTGAGAATGATTCCAACAGGTTTCCAATTATCGACTAGTGCTTCATTGTTATTACCAGATGGTGCCCACATAGACTGATCTAAAAGGTAAGGGATTTTCTTTGCCACCTTTTCGGCAAATTCGTTTCCACGCTTAAGGCCGCCATAACGACTGTAGTCCTTTGAGACTAGTGGGCGTTTATTTCTACCTGATGATTTATCTCTATGCGCAACTTCTTCTTCGGTTCCCTCTTTACCAGCGCCGAAATCTGTGTGAAAGCCAGTATAGAGGTTGTCTTGATTATTTGAAGCCAGAGTTATCCGTCCCTTAATCCACAGCCCATAATCAAGTGGCCAATCAAAATCTTCGCCTGGAAGCGTCATTGTTGCAGAGAGCTCGTCTTTGCCTTTTCCTTTTAGTCCTTCCATTGCATAAAAATCACCAGTCCAATGAACCGTGTCTAAGGTTGCCAGCCATTTGTGATCTGCGTTTGCGTTGAATGCTCGCTTGATTGCTCTGCCTCCGCCTTTTCCAGGATCACCACCATAAAAGTCTTCACCTTCTATGCCAAACTCTTTGTCGGCGGCAGCAAGATCATGAACAAAACCCATGGCGTCTTCAGCCAGCAACTCTCTTATGTATTCGCGGACGGCTGATTCATTAATATAACTTCTAAGGAGATCTATTACTTCAAGGTCTTTTTGGCTGGGCTCTTCTATGGTTTTAAAAGCGCTTAGAGCTTCAGCGCGCTCACTGGGTTTCATCATCCGGGCAGCATTTTCTAGATGCTTAGTAGATCTCAAGCCCAATATGTGGCTTTGCGCGGCTTTGTTTGCGCTTACTCTTTCCCATTCATCATCACTCATCCAGCCCGGCCTAGACCCGTCAGTTCTTCTTACTGGATCAGCTCCAAGAGATTCGATCTTATCCCAGAGCTCTTCTTCGTCCATACTTTTGCCCAGGAATTCAATCCCCTTGCCAGCCTCTTCCCAAACAGCTTCCGGGATAAGAAGTTCTGATCCATGATCATAGCGATGCATGCCACCGGATTTGTTTATGACCCATTCCGGAACTTTATAGGCATAGACATGACCTGACCTGCCGTGATACCTGGCGATATCAACCGGGTTTGGTGTTAGAAATACGCCGGATTCTACTGGGCTATCTATCCACCATCTATCCCAGTTATTAGTATCGGGAACATTGAAAAACGCGCCTTTCTCTCCATCCTCAGGATCTATTGCATCTGGATCCCAGTCTTGCATATATTTCATCTTCGGTTGTGGTCGAGCAGGACGATATCGATTGATATGATAGAGAGTACGCTTGGTTTTCTGGCTGCGCGTCTGCTTTTCGCTTAACACTCTTATGTATTCACGGAGTAGGTTCATTTCATACTGCCTCAAACCTATCCGCCACAAATGGAGTTAGCTCTTTGCGAACTGGACGAATTGCTAGTGCGAGGCTCTCAAGAGACCCGCCATCAAGAACATGTTTATGCCACCCTCGAATCATATTAGGGATTGCCTTAATGAATGGATATTGGTTTTGGTTATCAAGTGATAACGCCTCTTCAGCCAGAGCCTCGCACTTCATTAGGTGTTTGTTGATACAATCATGACACTGCATATCCGGCTGGTTCAGATGATCCTCAAGAAGAGTAAACTCCTTACACATCTCCCTCATATTAAAGAGGGGATCCATTATTGGTTGCATGGCCGTCTCTTCGGCGCACTCGATCAATGTTCTTATGTATTCGCGAATCAATGACATTTTTAACCTTCTAATATATTGACATATAGCGTTCACCGCGGTCACAAAGCATCGTGACAATAATACCATCTATTTCTTGTTTATTTAAATATTCTTCTGCGGCTAAAATATTGGCTCCAGAACTAATTCCTACAAGCAACCCAGTTTCTTTTGCAAAACTTTTAGCCCGGGCTATGGCGGCTTTGGTTTTTATCTTAATAACATCATCCATGTCATCAGGATTAGCCAAAAAATCTCTGCCGTCACCAATACCCTGAATTCCATGAGGCGATTCGGCAGGCACCGTCATTATAACTTTAGTGCGTGGTAGATTCTCAACACAAAACTGGCGTACACCCTCAATTGTCCCACCGGTGCCGGAACCATGGACAAACACCGACCATTTGAGCCCAAGATCATTAACTTGCTTGAGTATTTCTAGGGCAGTTATTTGTTTGTGACATTCTACGTTAGCTGGATTACTAAACTGCATAGGTGACCATGCATCGGAATGGTGGGTGACAAACGCGTTTCTCATCCTGATTGCCTCATCAAAATCATCCGGGAGAACTTCAATAATATTTGCACCAAAAACGCGCATCATCTGTTTTCTTTCTTCAGACATATTTGACGGCATGAATATTACACACTCAGCGCCCATTGCGGCAGCAGCTGCGCTTAAAGCAATCCCAGTATTACCACTTGTAGCCTCGCACAAAATTGAATTAGGAGTAATTTCCCCAGCCGACACCGCGCGATCCAACACAAACCCTATCATCCTGTCTTTAACAGATCCTGTTGGGTTATACGTCTCTAATTTAGCATACAACTTATCACTAATCTTTATAAGTGGTGTATTACCGCAAATCAAGTCGAGGTGGTTCACAACTCACTCCTCAGATAAAAATGCTTGAACTATTGGGGCAACTTCATCAATTGATTTATGAAAGTTTTCCTCAGTTGCGTCTACAAGAAAAAAATTTCTACCAAATAGACTCAAGTATAAGTCTTTATTTTTGTCTACAGCTGACCAAGATTTAATTACGGTATCATCATGAAGCTGGCGGTCACCTGCAGATCCACGGGATCTGTTTCGATCAATTGATGTTTGTAGTGGCACGTCTACAAAAATCATAGCAACATCATATCCAAGATCTCTAAGTTCGCGGACTTGCTTTGAAATTTGCCTTACGTCACCGGCCGTACCATCAACCAAGAAGTTTTGTTTGCCGCATGCATATTCGTGTTGCGTTTTTTTAGCAGCTGATCTGGCTGCCGAAAATAATTTCATGGTTTGACTCATAATCGCGCGGAGCGCAAAGTACTCAGGCTCGATCGTAGCTGCAAGCTCCGTATCACCGTCTTCTACTGCCTGTAAATATTTTTTCTTAACAGGGCGATAGTTATCAACAACTGTACTACGATCAAGCGGTAAGCCTGCCGCAACCAATGCAGCCTCAAACGCATCATCTGGGTTAATAACCTGAAGTTTTTTACGTAATCCCAATTTCTCAATAACGGTAGATTTACCAGACCCAGGACCACCAGCCATAAACACCGCCTTGGGAAACGGACAGAGAACAACATTTGATTCTAAAAGAGTCCGGATATACTCACGTATTAGTGACATGTTCCATCCATGTATTTAACCCAAGCCCAACATGGCCTGCGAAAAATATAACCAAAATCTTCATCGTTCTGATATGCCTCTCGCTCAAATGGAATATTGTAATATGCAAGCTTGCCTGAGCGGTATTTTATCAACCCAACAACATAAAAAACCGCATACAACAAAAGAAAACCTAGTATAAGCGTCTCCTTGTACTGTTTCCAGTGAATTGTTTCATGATTGCGGGTTACGGGCTCAATTTCCCCTGCAGAAAACACAAGTGGCCCGAGGGTAATTGCATTTATAGTGATCGGTGAAAGGTAAGAAAGGTAAGCTGGAACTTTACTATTTTCAAAAAATACTGGAAATTTCATGATAATTCCAATTGGTCTAGTGACTTCCGTAAAACCTCGCCCTCCGACCAGTTGTCACCGTTGTTTGTACACCTATAGCAAGCCACTGTTCCCATATCTTGTGGGAGCTGCTCGAGCTTGACCACGATCCCTTCGCTTCCGTAATGCTTGCAACCTGGATTAACGTTTACAACATGATCACCAAGTGATGGTTCGTCGGTATGGCTCTGTAATACCTCACGAATAATGGCACGGAGGACCCGGTTACTTTGACGGGTCTCTTTTAAGCGAAGGGCTCTTCTTTTTTCTTTTTGATTCCGGTAAGACATAATCACTCCTATATAGCAGTAATTATCTCTCTAACGCAATGAAAACACTACGCAATCAATCTTTTTATAACTGCCTCAATTAATTTTCGGTCACTTAAATTAATGATATGTGAATATACCTTTCCCATCATATTTGTAAATGCTTTATCACTAGCAACACCGGAAAAATATTCTCTCATTTGATCAGGAATTGGCAGGTCTTCTGAATTATCTGCATATCTTATAACATCCAAAGCTTTATTTTTGCCAAGCTTTCTAAGCAAATGCTCGGCAAATTCATGGGCATACGCGTCTATTTCAATATGAGAAGAAAGATAAGAAGGGCGGTCCGATGAATCGGCAATGCTTCCATCTTCCTCATAAGCTTTCTTTGCCTTAACACGAGATGATTTTTGAGACTCAGCTCGCTTATCATATTGCTTAGCATGGATTAACTCATGTCTAATGACAGATGCTACCTCGGCAGCAAGCACAGGAGGGGAGATATCTGATATATCAAAACCATCATCAAAAATTGCAAGATTTAGGCCCATCATAAGTCTACCTTGGGCGGACATACCCATCTCTCCACCAAGAACTATCTTGTTGGGATACGCTCTATGATCAGGGCCCATTAGAAAACCCTGGTTCATTTCAACATCAGGTGACCGAACTAAAAATGACATAGGGTATTCTATTTCTTGAAAATAATCAGTCAAGGCATCACCTAATATCTCTGCTGCTGGTGTCTGATCTACGTCTTCGCCCCAAATTGTATTATAATCCGGGTCTTCTTCACCATTGTCATGTTCCCAAAAACGTGAGGCAGCAACAGCCATCTCTAACGGTTTATAAAATTTATCATCTAATGTTGATGCTTCAAAAAGCTGCATGATTAAAAACTCACCTGTATGTAAATAATCACTAAAGACAAGAAAATACAAGCTAAAGTTTTCGCGGTGAACATAGACTCACCCAAAAAATGCCAAGTAAGAAGCGGAAAGACCAAATATGAAATTCCAAAACCTACAAACCGGACTGACCATGCCTGTTCATCAAGTGAAGCATACGTTAGACGAGAAGCATAAAAAGCAAATAAAGTAATAGGAATCGCCAAGGTTAAAGAAAGGGTCAATGCGCTAGAGCTTTTCCATCCATCAATAAACTGGGCATTTGTACTCCACCAGACGCATATATGCATCAAGACAAACAAAACAATTCCGGACAGAAGATGAATCATTAAGCTTGCTCTAAAATAGAACAGGACACGCCCTTTATAACATCACCTGACGGTGAAAGTAAATCCACACAAATTTGCATTTTGGTCACCTTAGTTCCATTGACAACATGGTTGGTTGCAACTTCGTATTGAGGCCTTATAATAATATAAGGACCTGGGTCCATAGTTGTCTTAGCCGGAATTGGATTTACTAATTTTCCTTTCTGCATAACCTACACCGTTAAACAAGCGTGAAAATTCCACCTGCTAAACATAGTATAAATGCACAAATAACAATGTTCAGCTTTAAATCAATTTTTGCCTGTCTGGCCTGCAGCTCGTCGACGCTTCTCCGAATATGGCCGATTGAATTTTTTCTCATTTTCTTCCCCCAAATTAACAATTGCCGGAATCTGTTCAAAATTGGCAGCTTTTTCAAGCGACGGTTGTGAAATTTTACGTGTTTGGGATTGAGTTTTTATATCCCCTGACATACAAAATGCAACGACCAACATAAACGAAGCCACGGCTACAAAAGCTCGAAAAAATTTTTCCATCATACACCCACTCAGGACCTAAATCTTTATCCTGTCAATAACTGGTGTATAATTATATGCCAATTCACGATATAGTTTACGCAAAACCAACTTTGTTATGTCTGCTATCCGATCTTTATTATCCTGAGAACGCATCTCAGAGCTGAGTGCTGCCCTCACTGAGTCTTCGACCATTTTCTTTGTGGTCTTTGACTTAAGCTCGTCCTTTACTATTTTCTGTATTTCTTTTTTGTTCTGAGGTGCTTGGGCATTTAAAGCCTTTTTGATCATTTTTTCAACGGACTTCTTGTCAGACTTAGTCATTTCTTCAACAAGCAGGCTCACTCGTAAATTTAAAAATTCATCTTGTGTCTTCATAACTCATCCAATAATTAATTATCTGTCCCTAACAAGCCGTCAAATGCTTCTACTGCATCGCCGTGCTTTGTGCTGTTGACATCATAAGTATGGCGGATCCAATATCTCAGCGCACTTGGTGCATAATGTACACCCGAAGAAACATTATCATTAATCTTTTTTACCCAGCTTGCAACAGACTTTGGATCAGTGCCTTCAAGCAAAAAAGGACATCGTCCCGAAGGGATTATAATTGTTCCAGGAAGGTGCCTCATTTATCTCACCGCGTTGGAGACATTCTGCATCTTCTCTCTATCACAAGAAATTTCGGCTCGGGCTAAAATGTCCATCGCATCATTGTACGAAACTCCCTCTGCCAAAAATGCCGTGATACCATACGTCATTAATTCCTCCGCTACATCAAATGGAATTCTTTCTGCGGATATTGCTATCTCAAGTAATTTTTCAAGTTTCATTTTAAATTCTGTCCTCTATGCTAACGCATTCGAAATATGCCATGGCTCTGGATTCTGACCAATTATTTTGAATAATGAGATCTTCTATTATATCATCAAAATCAGGTTTTGAAATACTTGTTGATTCCATTATCTTTTGGCACAGCTTACTGCGCGCTGCCAATAAAGATTTAGGACCGAGCGAATCATACTTTCTAAAAGCATATTGATACACCCTATCTTTTTCATCACCAGTCATAATAACCCCCTGCATATCTAAATAGGCGCTTTAACGATTTTGTTTCCGGTGATTTTTACGAATTTTTATTTCTTTCTTAGAAAGATGGGCATTCTTTTTAATCTTTGTAATCTCAGGCTCTTTGAAATTATCATCGATATACCCTGATGCTTTTCTTTGCAATTTCTTTATTTTTCGAATTGCAGCAGAACGCTTTAAGCGGGTCATGTGGTTTAATATTAGCTTACCATCTAAGTGTTCAATCTCATGCTGGACTACCTGAGCAGGAAGTCCTGTAAATTCGCGGGTTGTGGTTTCACCATTCAGTACCTGATATTGGACTTTAACAACATCAAACCTTTCTACTTGTTCGAAAATCCCAGGTAATGACAAGCAACTTTCAGGAAGTAAATGAAGATTTTGTGCCGACATAATTTGCGGATTCACCATCTCCCCTTCAAAATCCGGAGTCTTTACAAAAATAACTCTTTCGTTAAAGCCGATCTGAGGTGCTGACAGCCCAACACCACCACAAACATTAAGTGTGTCAATTAGATCTGCCGTTATTCTTGCAGCGGTATCAAAATCTGTTATTTTTGATGATTTTTTTTGGAGCCTCCTAGAAGGAAATTCCAGAATACTTCTAAATGGCATTATATTGTCACGCGTCTTTCGAGGGCAGACACCATGTTCTCAAGCTCTTCATCAGATATATCAAGGCGAGACTTCATCTTTACAATTCTCATCGCGGCCTGTACTGCTTTTACATCAAGTTTTTCTTTATAGTCAGCAATTAAAATTTTCCTGTCTTCGGCGAGAATTTTTTGCTCATTCTCAATCCGAATATATTTTTCAACAAATTCTGCCAAAACTGTATTTTCAGTCATTATTTTCTCCGTTTTTAAAATACATCAAGCTAAAATAACAGCACAAGCCACTTATTAATGCTAGCGCCATAAGCCTTCTATCAGCTATTATAAAACCAACACCAAAATTGAACACATTAACAGCTATAAAAATTTTCCAAACCCATGTTGGAAGCCTTATGTGCATTTGTGATCGGACCAGACGTTAATCAACTTATTTCCAACCAGCACAGTAAATAAAATTGCATCCTTGGATTTGTCTTCAGTTGAATCAATTATCAAGCCTGTCGTAGTTTTCTTTAGCCTAACCGTTGAGGGTTGAGATTTACCTGTTGAAAGGTAGGCTCCAGGTTTTAGTGTAATTAATCTATTCTCAGTTAATTTCATCTTCCGCAGGCTCCTCGTAATGAATATAAGACATCATTGTATGACATGCGGGACACTGAACTACATTTTCAACTGTATTCACTTGAATCACTGTATTCACGTCTTCAACGACATCACAAAACTGCTGCCATTCTTCAAAAGAAAAATTAAGTGTAACATTGCCAACTGGTAACATAATCAATTCTTGTTCAGAGTCTATATGAGCGCCATGAGCTAGCTCATGTTTACTCACTTTTCTTCTCTGGCTTCTTCTCTGTCTTTGTTCTTTTCGCCTTAGCCTTCCGGATGGCGTGGCGGGAAGGGGAAGGGGATGCGCTTGCCGTTCCCAAAGCCACTTTCTTTGCTGTCGGCCGAGGGCGAGGTTTTGCCGCGGCTTCAAGTTCCCGGATTCCACTCAAACATAGATCAACTTCTTTTTTTGACGGTGGTGACACATCACCACAATTCAAGCTCGCACAAAAGTCTTCATAGCTTTTACATTCATTTTTATGAATAAACTCTTCAACGTTTGTATCATGACGTTTTGCATAATATTCCCAAGGTACTGGCATGTCTTTTTTCCTCCAAATACTAAGTATTATAAATTTCAGCTGCTAACTCTTGAATAGCAGATTGAAATCGAGGATCCTCAGCGATTTCATCACTATTACATGCTGGATAATCCGACGTTACTTGAGATGCTATTTTTCTCATTGCACGCAGGAAAATATTTCGAGCTGTACTGTGATTAATTTTGTCGCCGGCACTTGACATTACTTCGGCAATTTCCCGATATGTCAAACAACCATCATCTCCAGCAACTGTTGCATATCCGAACTTACTATTATAACCTTTAGGCATTGGCATTGGCGCGCTCCTCGAGCTTCATTAGCTCTTTTTGTGTAATTGGAAAATTTTGTGAATCTGTGCTGCTTGCAGTTATCCCAAAGCGTAAACGAATTACCTTTTCTTCTCGAGATGACAATGAAAACAGCGCTTTCCTAATTGCTTCCTTAATATCACTTTTCATCAAACCATCAATGACACTGTCTGATTCATCAGGAATCACTTCATATAGTTTTCTAGAATCTTCACCGGACTTGCCCACTGGCTTGTCAAGAGAAATTGTATGACTGGCACTTTGCCGGAGAGATCGAAGCGTATTTGCACCAACACCAAGCACCGCAGCGATCTCTTCAAGCTTCGGCTCTTTGCCAAACGACTCAATGTAATCTTTTCGAAGCTGGCTGGCTTGCCACAATACTGTCTTTGCATGATTTGGAAGTCGAATCATGCTGGAATTAGAAGCTACATGGCGACGGACTGCTTGCTTGATCCACCAGCAGGCGTAGGTTGAAAATTTAAAGCCGCGGCGCCAATCAAATCGGTCCACCGCCTCCATCAATCCAAGCGTTGATTCTTGAATCAGATCCTCAAGGGCACACCCGCTTTTGCTATACTGCTTTGCAATGCTAATTGCTAAGCGAAGATTGCTTTGGATCATTTTATCACGGGCTGATCTGTCGCCGGCTTCTATCGCCTGTGACAGCTGGACTTCCTGCTCTTTTGTCAAAAGATCATGCTTTCCAACTTCTTTAAAGAAATTATCTAAATTCAATGTTCACCTCTTTTTAGTAAGTTCATATTCTCGCTGCAGATAACAATATTCAATTTGCAGCTCAAGTAGTTTTTTATGTGATACCTTAGCACCACCAATTAGTGCTTTTAGCATTTTCATTTTCTCGTAAATACGAGATGTGTAGTGTTTTTTGGATACCATTTTCCACTCCACTTATACATTATACCATGTTTAGGAAGGACTTTCACAAAAATCAGCAAACTTTTTATTTTTTATTCTCTGCCTCATCAACTATCGCACATCCCACGGAGAGAAGATTCAACGCAGCCGAGCTTGCATGTGTAAGTGCAGACTCGACTACAAGCATGGGATCTATAATACCATTTTCTTTCAAATTGACCCACGTTCCAGTTCTGGCGTCAAAACCAAGTCCAGGGGTTTCTTCTGATTTTGCCAAGATTATTTCAGGAACATAACCTGCATTCATCGCTATTTGTTGGGCAGGCATTGTTATTGCCTCCAGTAACAAATTCCATCCTGCAACGAAATCCTGGTCGGTTACCTCTGATTGTTGACTTGTTACTTTCTTACTCGCATTAAGCAATGCAAATCCACCGCCATCAACAATACCTCCACGTGCTGCCGCTCGAGTAGCGCATACGGCATCGTCAATTCTATCTTTTCTTTCACGCAACTCAAGATCAGTAGAACCACCAACACGGATCACTGCAATTCCACCACTCAAAACAGCCTGCCTTCTCTGAAGATATGCCTTTTCTTGTGATGTTATTCCTGGATGATTATTAAATTCAATAACCGTGTTAAGGCGCTCCTGTACCTCATCCGTATTTGAGCTTGCCGTCCCTACAAAAATTGATGAATTTCTAAAGCCAGTAAATTTTTCACAAGATCCTAATTCACTCACATCGGCCGGGAGGGTTTCACCTTGGGTGTATACACGAGTATTAAACAACAATGCCAAATCATTAAGCGCTTCGGCACGCATGGCACCAAATGCTGGAGCCCGAATAATACAAAGATTCAAAATTCCTTTTAAAACATTAAGTACACAAACCTTAAGGGCATCACCTTCTACATCATCAGCTATAATAAGTAAATTGTCAGACTGGCGCCTGGCTGACTCAAGAAGTGGTACCAAATCCTGAATTGACGTGATTCTTTTGTTGACGAGTAAAATTTTAGGCTGAACAAATTCGACCATTCCCTTTGCTTGATTTGTGATAAAATACGGCGAAATAAAACCGCGGTTTAATTCAAAACCATCAACAATCTCAAGAGAAGTATCGAAACCCCTAGCCTCGTCAACGGTTATTACACCGTCTCTACCAACATGGTCCATTGCATCAGCAAGAAACTTACCAATTTGCACATCTCCATTGGCAGAAATAGTTCCTACATTAATAATATCATCATTATTCTCAACTGGTTGAGAAGATGCTTTAATTTCATTGGCCACTGCTATTGTGGCAGCCTTTATTCCCTCCCTCAACTTTACCGAATTGTGACCAGCAGCCACTAATTTCTGCCCTTTGTTTATCAGCGCCTGAGTTATAACTGTAGCTGTCGTTGTACCGTCACCTGCCGTTTCCGCGGTTTTGGATGCTGCCTCTTTAACAGTCTGCACGCCCATGTTCTGAAATGGTAAAGAAAGCGCGATAGCCTTTGCAACAGTTACACCGTCTTTTGTTAAAATCGGCGGTCCACCTGGAGACTCAATAATGACATTCTCGCCGCCCGGTCCCATCGTTACCTTAACGGCATTTGCAAGCGTGTCAACACCTTGAGCAAGCATTTGTTGTGATTCATTCTTAAAAATTATTTCCTTAGCAGCGGTATCTTGCATCTCTCAGCCCTTCAAAATTCTACGGTTTATTGTTTCGGTAAGAAACGACGAAACCTGTCCTAACACTCTTCGATCATTTGTGGCGGCATCTACAACCACAAGTAAATCACCCTCAATATAGGCAACCTCGTTTTCAGACATTATTTTTTTTTCTCTAAGAAGCCTCTGATCATTATCATTCACTGGCTGCATAGTAACCCTCCAAAAGCATTAACAAAATTATTCCATCCCTTTTCTGAAATCATCGATTTAAAATTCATCTTCGTAAAATGATCAAAAATACTATCCCAGTCGGGGTTGTTATTGGTAAATGTAATCACGTTTTCTTCATTGGAAACATCAATAAACGAAATTAGTTGTTTATTCAATTCGAATTTACTTCGATTACCATCTATTTCTAAAAATTTATCCAGCTTATTAGGGTCTTCAAGCATGCTTAAAGCCCTTTTGTTTCCAATACCATGGAAACCCACAATATTATCGCTGGCATCACCCACAAGAGCCTTCCAGGCAACATAATCATGTTGTGGTAATAAAGTGTAGCTCTTCTTTATTGGGTTGTATTGCCGATAACCCTTAATTGTATTTGCCAGTTGTAAAAAATCAGTATCGGTTGACGCCACTGTGACGGTATCACCGCGGGACGCATGTTTTTGGGCTAAATGAGAAATTATATCATCACACTCATGACCCGGGTGGTTTGCAACCACTAAAGGAAAATATTTTTCAACCATCCGGATAATTTCACGACGTTGATTTTTAAACACCTCATCTACATCTTTTACACGAGTACCCTTATATTCCGGAAGCAACTGCAGCCTCTTCACTGGAATACCCTCAGTAACAAAATAAGCCAAATCGGGATTTAGCCTTCGGTTCAGTGCTGCAAGAGATCGAAAAAAGCAAAAAGTAACACCCCATTCTGTTTTCTGCATATGCAAAGGAAGAGCATGACGTGCGCGGTAGATTAAGTTATACGCATCATAAAGTACAACATTCATATGAGCTCCGGAGGCATTTGTACATTTGCAGTTGAGCCATCAGGAAGCTGAACTTTCACAATTCCTTCTCCTTTTTTTTGATTAGGTGTGAAATCTGAGGCTGGTATTAAATTTTCTAATGGTGGTGATGGCTTATCAGGCCAAGTAGAGGCTATTAACTCTTGAACGGTTGAGATATCATTACTAACTTTCTGGCGAACTATCTTCAACATGTGATCCTTTAACTCGCTTATATTTTGAAATACTTCAACATCAAGCTTTTCTAACATGATTTTTTGGGATGGTTCTGCACCTGGAATGGAGAGCTCATGTGTTATATCAATACCATTCAACTTCTTAACTGTCGTCACCGACTCTATTCTTGCTGGAACAATTTTATGATTTTTCCGAGACAATAAATAAATTATATCACCAACTTCATGCATTATGTTGTCTCCAAAATGAATGATATGCTTGTAGTATCCTTCCAGTGCTTCAACCTCTTTTGTGCTTTATCAAGCTCAGCTTTTGTTGCACCTGTTGTTCTTAAGGTCATTTCCGCGTCGGCCATATATTTCAGACTCTTATCTAAAACATCACCATACAAGGGAGTACACTTCTTTAGAGCATGAGAAAACTTCATGCGAGCTTTTCCTCGACTACCAGGTGCTGGAAACTTGAAATCTTCGCAAGTTAAACCCTTAAAAAACAACACTGCAAATTCAGAAAAATCTCTTGAAGCTAGAACATAAAGATAGTCAAGCTTTCCCTTTTTAGCAAGGGTACCATAATCCGTCTGAAGTTGCCAACTTCCACTTTTATTTTTGCTTGTAAGCTTACACTCAAGTTCAGAATCAATTTCAGGAATCACGATATCTGGCTCGCCGGTCTTACCATTTGAATACGCGGTCTTATAAACCTTTCTTATTTGTTCTGCAAACATCTTCTCCTGTAAAGAAGACATAAGCATATTTCTCCTTCCGATATCACCTTCAACCACAATATCATATTGATTGTAAAGACTGGACAACTTGCAATAAAAACCTTGCATATTCTGCAAAGCACTTTCCGACATTTCTCTTGTGATATAACAATTCACAAAACACCTCCTAGACATTTTTTATTATATCTTATGTGTGGAGGATGTTCACAGTTTACTTGCAGCTTCTCTCACGTTATTTGTAACCTCAAGGCCCTTTGCCGTTGCAACAGCAAGTGGTTCAAGTCCCAATGCCTTCCGGACATTATCAAAGTCAGCCTCACTGAGATTTTCTTTCAGCACGCCCATATTGCCATATTGATGAAGATCCATCTGTACAATTGGTAATGGATCACCATCAATTCCTGGCTCAAATTCACCAGTTTCACGACTTTCAAACATAAACAAAAGGTGTGGCATACACTGGTCTGTCGGAACAGGAACAAATGGAATTTTTGATTCCTCCTCGTACATAATCTCAGGATACCAAGCAGAATTGTTTGTCATCTCAAACCCCTATATTTTCAATAATCATAAATTTAACATTAATTTTCGAAAATTAAACTTTTTTATGAAATAAGACGACGGCCGAGAATTTTTTCCGCCGTTCGTATATGATCGGCAAAGCCACTAACAGATGTGTTTATCACGGACACTAATTCTTCATCAATTTCAGGGGCACCAAATAAAATCTGAAACGTCTCATCAAGTAACTGGTTATTTTGCATAATAGACCTCATATACTCAGTGAAATTATCGGCAAATGCCGCACCTAAAACAGTCTTAAGGGCTTCTTTTTCATAATCAGATGTGCCTTCTTCCGATTCTGTCTGCTTATCAAGCTCTGTCCTAAATTTCTCACTTTTCATCAGTGTGTCGGCCTCTTCGCGGATTTTGGCCGGAAGCTGTGCAAATTCCTTTGCCGCATCAGGATCATCGGCTGTTAATTCTGATAGTGCATCGTCCATTTGACGCAAACCCAAAGCTGGATCATTTGCTGTTTCGATTCTCGCAATCACCGAAAGGAATGAATTTTGTGCAGCAATAGAATCAATAAGTTGTATAAATTCTTCCACGTCTGTAACAAATGCTTTCTGTTGTTTTTCAATCTCTGCACCGATTGGTCCAGACATTATCTCGGACTCGAGATCACTTTCAACAGACTCGACAATTAACGGACCGGATGGCTTAGCATGAGCCAAGAAAAAAATTTGCTCCAAAGCGCGTAGAACTTTCGTCACAGGTCCATCCTGGTCACGTCGACGGATTAGTGCATCTTCTTCTTTTTCTTCGCCTGTGGCTGTCGCAATAGACTTGTCACCAATACCAATTTGTTTTGCAGCGTCTACTGCGGCCATTCCTCCAACACCCAGAGCTTTTGCCATATGAAACCCAGGATTCATAATAAACATTGCCGCTTGAAAATCTTTTCCTGGAAGCGCATTCATAGCTTCATCGGATTCTTTTGAAAACTGTTTCATGCGGTCTTTTTGTCGGGCAATAATCTCCTGAGCTTTCTTTTGATTCAAAGTAAACGAAATTCTTACTAGCGTAAGCGCACTTGAAGTTATTTTTTTAAGCTCAGCAAAAATTCCTTTCCAGGCCTGCTTCCAGGGTTCAAAGAAAATATCTGAAAATTCTCCGGGAGCTAAATTAACTGCATAACCCCCCTCATTTAATTGTGAGCGAGAATAAAAATATTCTGTCTGCAAAACTTTATTTATTTCATCTCTAATATCTGCTTCTGTAATGTTCATCTTGTGACCCATATCCTCAACCTAAATATCACTTACATGAGCCCAAAGTACTCAACTAAGCTTTGTGTTGGGTTTATATTGGTGTTTTGTATTGCCGGTACATCACCTCGACCATACCTGTTCAATCCAAGAAGTTGATTCAAGGTTGCAAAACCACCCGTTATTTTTGTTCTTTTTCCACAAAAATCAAACGTCAAACCTTCAATGGCTGGTGGGGCTGCACTAATATTGTTCCACTCTTCTAGCAAGGCATTAAACATCTCTTTTCGCCTTTCACTATATTCATCTTCATGAACCGAAACCCTTTCACCTTCAAAGCTTATTTCGGACATAATTCTCTCACGTTCAGTAATGACATCAGGGATCAAAATAGAACGGACATCAGTAAGACGGCTGGCTGCAAAAGCATCAAGTGTATTAATAATAGGTTTCATGGCTGCCTTGCAGTGCTTATTTTCATTTTTACGCTGGCCATAAAAACTAATTTCAGAAGCAATACCAACTGGTTGCCCTTTCTTCAAGTCAATCAAGCGAACTGAATCATCCACACCACTGATCTTATCAGCAAGAGAATCTTTAATATTTTGTGTTGTTCGAATTGAATTTATTGGACCATTGCGAAGCGAAACACGGAGGAACTCTCTTAGCGTATTATTCTCATTAAGGCCAGCATAATTTATACACTTTCTAAGTCTTTCTTTAGCTTCCGTTAAATAGCCACCACCAGAATTATTCGGCAGATCAACACGACGTGGGCCCATCACGATCCAATTACGATTAGTTACAGTCATAAGTTCAAGTGGAACAGACTCTAAAAGCCGGGAGATCTTATCTTGTTTTGTTTTATCAAAAAACTTTTCAATACTTCCATTAGTGCTCAGGAACGTTGCAACTTGATGTAGCACAATTGCGTTATTGTTATAATTCAATAGCTGTGGATTTTCAGTAAAAATAATTTCTGCATTTAACCAATCACGACCTGAATAACCAAAAGGCCACCAGGCCCCTGTGAACGCCTCGTCAATAGCACGGCATCCTTCTACAAAAAGGTCTCTAGCATCATGATTCTGATATATCGTGAGGGCGTCTTGGAATGTGAATCCGCCACCAGCTAGATGCTCGTTATTGCGAGAAAATCTAACAACTCCTTGATTGTCAACTCGAAAATGAATGTTAGCCCCGTCAAACTTTTCTGTCACCTCAATAGAGCCAACAGTAAGATCCTCAAGCAAACCAAATACTTCAACAAATGTTGCATCGTATGACTCCCAGATATGCGGCATATGCCTTGCGTTTCCGCCCATAGTTTCTCCTTTGTTATGATACTATTATATCATAGTATAGGTGGATCTTCACAATTTTTTATTGTCCGCCGACAACAATTGGGGTGTCACCTGGTTCATTCTTTGAGGCGGTCGGCGGTGGGGTTCGAGATGGTTTATCACTCTGGGCCGGATCGGCAGTCATTTCTATATTATAGGGTTCTTCACTTGGATCAAGCCCACGCCCTTCAGAGCTTCCAATTAAGGTTTCTGCAACACCATAAACAAATGCAAGCAATGCAACCTTCTCTGGTGCGCTGAGTGACCCAAAATATTCTTCAAATTCCGCGCGGACTTCGGGGTCCTTCAATGAACGGGCAGAACGGATTGCATCTATTCCATCAATCACCATATCTACAGTTATCGATGCTGGAAGCTTTTCAGGAATTACAACTGGACGTTTTGACATATCGCCACCCCCGGTGTCACCTGCTGCATCTTCCTCTTCCTCTTCATCTGCCTCATCAACAGACTCATCACCATCCGATGCTTTTAAATTTCGAGAATCATTTGCAATTTTCTTAGAAGTCTGAAGTTGAATTCCTCGTTCTCCGGCTTCTTCAGCTAATGCCTTTTTGACTGTAGATTCAAGCATTTTTTCTATCTGAATTAACACATTACCGGCCATTTTTAGTACCTCGCTTTATCAAATGAGAAACCCTCTCACGATAAAGCTTAAGAAGATGGCGTTTTTTATCATCAGCTTCCGGAGTTTGATGCATCTGCCGGCGTTCTAAATTTCTACGAGAACGATCCAGCTGATCATCTATAAATTTATCAAAATAATTCTTATTAGTATTGTCTTTAGACATCTCACACCTCAATCATAAATATGTTAGCCAGCGGTAAACTTTAGTGTTACAACGAGCCGGGAAGAACCAATCTCATCTACAGTATAAGCGACAAGCTGTAGTTCTTGTTTGAAATCGTAGAATGAAACATGACAATGCTGATTCATTATCTTCTGTATTTTTCTCAGCATTTGTGTCCCAGTATTAAAAACAATATTGCACCCTTCACTACATAGTGAAAATGTTGAGGCATTATTGATATCAATCACGCCATCAGGTGTTTTTATTGAAATACACACTTTTGACGAGGGTTCAGAATTTGCCGTTAAAACCTGATGCAAGCCTGAACTCATCATTGAATCTTCTTTTTTTAAATGTTCTATATACTCATTCATGAAAATTTACATCAAAATAAATCTGGTCGGCAACACTAGCGTATTCAGTGTCTAGTTCAGTAATTGTATTAATATCATGGGTAGAAATTTCTATCCTAACATGGGTATTATTGATCATCACCATTCCGTGGTGATTAAATTCATCTTCAAATAGAAGCAATTGCCTTAAAAATTCTAGTGCTACTGAGCGGCTTGGAAAATTAAAATCCTGAATCAACCTTTCCGGGGATTCAGCACGTCGCCAACCAGGCTCGACAGAATCGCTAGACTCGGTTAAAACATTTTCAAATTGATTACTACAAGGTTTAAAATACCCATCCATCAGTTCTAGCAGGCGCATAGAATTATTCCTTTAATTAAAATTCGTCTAACAGTCTAGCTTGATCTGGTGCTTCTTTCTCAAGGGTATCCTTTAATTTTGCCCACGCTGCTTTTTCGGAATCTACTTCAGCGAGTGCAGAATTAAGAAGATTCAAAAGCCATTTCTTGTCGCGACGTTTAAAGTCGGTAACAACAGTTTCCAAAAAGTTATTACCAAGTTGGTCTTCTTTTAGCTTGGGCACAAGCTTTTTCATATACATACCTGAAAATGTCCTTGGACCATCTTTTGGAATTTCCTTTCCAGCTTCGTCAGCAAGAACCCTAAACTGCAAACGCAAATATTCATTTGCATCAGAAAGCTGATCTTTAGGAACATCAAACAACGGCTTTAATACATTCTGTAACGTCCTACCAGTTGCGGTCACCATTGTTGATTCACCTGAGCCCTTCCATTTTGCAGGGTCTTTACCAGGGCGATCGCGATAGTACTGTGCCAAATATTTCCCCTGAACTACATCAGGAGTTTTTTGATCTTCGTCTTCCCAATCTTCATCATCTTCCGAATCTTCATCCTCATCGCGAGCACCATACGGTGCACCACCGCTCCAATCACTAAAAACATCGGGATCTTCATCATCCCACTTACTTTCGCCCAGTATCTTTCCAGCAAGGGCCCTTATACGTTCGTCCAATTCCTGTTCAGGTGCTGTAGCATCAGGAAGTTGTTCATCGCCCAACAATTCAACTGACCTTACCGCGTCTCGAACTTGTCTATATAGATTTTCAACAAAACGATCAGGTACACCCAATGCCAGCGCAGCAAAAGCATTTGACAATTCTTTATTATTTACAGGTACATAAGCATCATCATCAATAGGTGGGGCAGTATCAGTAAGCTGCAAATCAGCTTGGGCCGACGCTACAATTGGTAATTCCGGTTGTAGCGTAGCAGGTTGTACCTCCTGCTCGTATGGGTGTGACATATACTCAGATCCATATTTGTTCCAAGTATCTTCAAACAGCATTTTATGAATTTTTTCAATAAGTGACATAGCATTATCCTCATTCGTAATCTAAATATCAATCCCCAACAGTTTCAACTATTGCAACCGTGACACCTGCACCAATAACCCCACCAACAATAGCCCATACCCATGGGTTTTTTTGTGAATTTTTCTTAAGTGTTTCTTGAAGTGTTATTATTTCTAGGTCCTTCTGTTCTATTGTGGAGGCATATTCTTGCCCAAGCACATCGAGACGAATATTTAATTTTTCTACTTCAAGGTCATATTGTGCCTTTTGTTCGTTAAGTAAAAACGTAGTATTAATATTACATTGTTTCTTATAGTAATTGGGTAGGGTCAGTAAAGAAGCAGTGGCGTCTATGTTAAAAAGTACACCTTCAAACGGTGCACATTCCTGATGAGCTAAGATAGAGAACCGCCCTTCAAGTGGAGGTAAATCAACCGATGGCTCTTGAGCTATTGCTGGCACGGACATTAAAAATAAAAGACTAAGGAACATACTCTAACCCAAAAGTATTTTCGAGCTTCTCAGCGAGCTCATCTTTATTTTCTGAAAATTGTTTTCTTTTCACTATTTCCTCAACAATCTCATCCCTCTGCTCTTCAGTTGCTTGATCAAGATCTTCTAATCTAGATTGATATTGTTCTTCTAGCTTCTTTACAGTATCTTGGTATTTTTTTAGCGCATCATCGCGGCGAGATAATTCATCAGCATGAAGATCTTTCAACGTTGTAATTTGATTTTTCAAAGATTCTTGTGACGTTTCATAAGCAGCCTCAAGGCGCTTATAATCTAAGTGTGACTTTCCTACAAAAGCAAGAAACAGACCTGCAAGAAGTAATTCTTTCCAGTTGTCCTTACAAAAACTTAAAACCGCTTTTAAAATTACAGATCCCAAAAATTACCTTCCATGCTTCCAAGAAATTGCAGCGTCTATAACAGTCTGCCCACCAATATAAATCATTGCAATCATACCCCATGTATCAGGATCAAGAGTACTCCAGATCATAAGACCGGTGGCGGTTAAAAATACAAAAAATTTCCTTGAAATAAGCCGGCCTACAATTTTATCTACAACCCCAAGCTTCTCACCTTCAATCAAAGCTTGAGCTTCTCGGATATCAATTTCATTATCACCCATTATCTACCTCTTATCAATTTGGAAGATCATCATCATCATTTGCCTTGAGTGGAAACAATGGCAATGATTTTTGCTGTTGCTGATGACCAGCATAAGCCAATTCTTCTAACAGACCCTGTTGGACATTTAGGATTATTTCATTCACTGCTCCAACTTCCTTCACTTTTTTCCTAAGTTCAGCAACACAATCATGCATATCTGTCATAGCCAATGTTAACTGGCTAATTTGAGATTTTGATATTTCAAGCTGTTTGCGCAGCTCTTCTAATTCATTCTCACTTTTGCACAAACGGACTTTCGTTTGCGATAGCGTCGAAAACAGCTTCAGCATCTGACTCCACAACCTTTTTAGTATTAAGCTTATATTTTTTATTATATTCAAGTTCATCTAAAATTTTACTGATATATGGATTTCCCTCGATTATTTCACATGATAAGGCTTCAAGCACTTCTTGCATGGAAAGACTTCTCTTAAAAAGCTCAATCCGAAGATTGGCATGGGTTCCAGTGGTAAGTTTAACGTGGACAGATTTATGTGTTTGAAATCTACTCACTTATGCACCAGCGGCTCCTTCACCACCGCTACCTAAAGCCAACGGGGCTGAGTCTGCGACTGGATCACTCCGGACGTCCCCAAAATCGAAACGATGCCGATCATGCATTATTTGTTTAAATGCGGCAGCGAAGTCTTCACCATAATTCGTTTGTATTATGTTCAAAGCCCTATAGTATATAGCTGATTCTATATCAAGCAACGTGTCATAGTTATCAATCAACCTCGCAACATTAGACGAAAACGTGTCAATGTCAAATTCAACTTCTTCTTCAAGCAAAAGCATTTTAATGCTTAAATTTTCATTTACCTGTGCACTTTTTAATGCTGCAAGCTCAAAATCGGCTAAGACTGCATCGACTTGTGCCTCCAAAGGTTTCTTTAGTGACGTCTCTTCTGCTGGACTTACTTCAACTTCTTTTTCCGTCTCTGTATCACCGGAGTCATCGGCAGCCTCGTCATCAGCATCTTCAGGGACATCACCATCATCTCCAGCTGGTGTATCATCTGTGCCGAGCTCTAAGGCGTCGTCGTCTTCAATTTCTTCTAAAAGCATCCTAAGGTTTAATTTTTCATTTCTCATTTAAAAGCCTCCCCAACATCTTCGGCCCGTTGAAATCTCTCATCAATAACCTTCCAATTTAATTGTTTCATCATTGCAAAAACATATTTCTTTTTATCATTCAGATAGTCCTTATAATAAGCATGTTCCCACATGTCGAGCACAATAACTGGATAAGAACTAAATGGAACATTCGAAGAATGTAAATCTACCACAACATTTATATAACGCTTAATAAAGGTGTTGTAAACAGTCACCGCCCATCCGCTTCTAGACGAAAGAGCAGTCGCAATAAAATCTCTTTGCCAATTATCAAACGAACCAAAATCTCTTTCAAGCCGTAAAAAAGAAAGGGTGTCAGCAGTAATCCGAGAATCCTCAGCTATATTGTCAAAAAACATGCCGTGTAAAAATGCTGCATTTAAATTATATGTTTCATCAATCTTTAATGAGCGAAAAACCGAATCATTGGAATTTGCCTCTTCTCGATTTGCAGTATCTAGCTCAGCAGATATAATGTTAAGTGTCTCAACATAGCCATTAAGCAACTGCTGGTGTGCTTGTTTTGTAGATTGGCTTATCACATCAGTTCTATAATCAAACACGCGATCAGTCACAACATATGCTTCATTTGTCGATTCGAGGCCAAGATCCTTTGTGATCCCTGTAACCAAATCTTTTTCCGTTATCTTCATTTTACCTCATACTCCTTTTCAAACGTTTTTTCATCGACAACAAACAGGACTTCTTCATCCGGTTGGTCTTCGACTTCAATTTTAGCGCCATCAAGATCAAGTGTTACTTCATCTAGCAAATCAAAGCTCTGAGCCGGCTGGAAGCGTGGGTCTTCAGGCTCTCTCAAAACTACCTTTATACCTTCAGGTGTTTTTAAGACATCATCAACAGTATATTCATAACCACTATCTTTATGAAAGACTTTAAGATCTTTAGATATCAATACATTTCCCTCGCCATCGACAAGGTCTACTTCTTTTAGAGCCTCCAACAGTCTGCTGGTGTATACTCTACGCATTTTTTCAACTAAAAGTTTATTCATTTTTTAAACCTGCAATTTTTTGCCATCGATGAGAACTTACATGACGGTGGGTTTTTATTTCTGACATTAGCAATTTATTTGTTCCGCCGCGGCGGTAAAACTCTGCTATGACTTCGCTGCTAGATAAAAACGAAGTCATTTTAAAATCATTTGATTCGCGGAGTATAAAACCTCTCATTCTAGCAAGCGCAATTCTTTCAGTCTTTAATGAATATTTCTCCGCACCCTTTTCGGTTCTAAAATAACGGACCTTTTTAGATTTTGGACCCTGACCTTTTGCACCATACTTTTCGCCCTTAGACTGTTCTTTGTCCAACTTCCAAAAAGTGCCGGGTTCTCTTTTTGACTTTTGCTTCTTTTCTGGTTTCTCATCATCCCCGCCACGAAGCGCGACATTGAGCCAATCTTCCCAGCTGGTTGGTAATCCCTCCCAAGCATCTAAATCTTCTTCTGGAATTTCATCAATTACACTTTCCAAATCAACGTCCGGATCTACCAGATCTTCAACGGCACTAGCATCCTGTGTCAAATTAAATTCATCATCAAGCTCTGCAGCCACCGTATCAATAGCATCTTCTATTTCGTCTTCGGGCAGCTGACCTAACAGGTTTCGAAGGGATTCAAGCTCACTTTTAATTGCATCAAGTTCGTTAGGGCCACCGACAATATCATATTCGGCACCGAGTTCAACTTTCATTTCATCGGCTAACTTCCTTATTACAGCCGGTATCTCTTCAGCAGCGTCAGGCAAGTGATCTTCAAGCGTGTCTACGACATCGTCATACCTTAAAACCTTTTCAGCTAGAAGAGATTTCAATGACATAGCCTTCATCACATTAACACCTGCAGCCAATAGCGTAGCTAGCTTCTCACCAGCGGCAGTGGGATCCTTCAGGCCAGGTACGGACTTCAATATCTTCACATACCTTGTCTCAACCTCTTCATCTTCACCTTGATCTTCGGATTGAGCCTCTTGATCAGTATCTACAGGCTCATCTCCGGAAGGGACTTCAGTTTGATCAAGACGATCTTTTTCGTTCTCCAAATCACTTATTTGTTCGACACCCTTTGTGAGTTCATCGGCTACGGCGGAATCACTTTCGGACGGTTGAATTACTCCAGATAATTTCTGTAAATCAGAAATTTTCACTGCAGTTATATCACTAATAACGCCTGCTTGCTTAAGACCATATTTCTTAAATGGCAAATCGCCGCCGAGTCCAATACCTAATGAAGCGCCGACACTCTTCAAGCCAGAAAACCACTTAGCTGGTTTAACCGAAGTCTTTAAGGCTTTTTCAATATCTTTCTCACTAAAACCTGTCGCTTCGCGAACCTCGACATACATTTCATCATCGCTTGTCAAGATATCATTTATAGTGCCATTCATTAAAAGATTCTTGATCTCATCAATGTATTTTTTCTTTTGCTCGCCAGATAACTCGGTATCAGTATCACCACCCGATGCAGCAGCATCTTCTGCGGCCTGATCAACAACTTCAGCTGGTTCGATTTGATTGAGCATTTCAAGAACACTCTTTGTAACATTGGCCAACATTGTTTTAAACTGTAATCCATCTGCTACTATTTGAGTCACTGCCTCAACTGGATCATCATCTTCACCAAAAAGAGCATTCCATGCACCACCACCCAAAGAACCAAGCTTACTTAATAAACCATCACCAGGCATCTTTTTTTCTAAATCAGCGATTGCCTTTTCAATTGCGGAGGATGAATTTACCATTGGTGGAATAGTGTTGGCCACAGCATCATTTAAAGCTTTTAACTCTTTAACACCGGCTTTTGCAGCCATCTTAACTTTTTCAATCGCACTTGATGTTCTCTTCAAGAATCCCTCTTCACCCTCGGCCTCAAGTATAATAATTTGAGAAGGTGAATATCCAGCATTCTCATATAAAAAAGGCTTTTCTCGGACAGCTTGATCAACTAGTTCATTTAGTTCATAGAGTCCCTCATACAAAAGGGCAACGGATTCTTTCATTTCTACAACTCCGGAGTAACACTACTAATTATACATTATATTGTCTTGTTGTAACGCCAGATTTCAATAATAGTTCCAATCCACTGACGTCTCGATATTCCACGGCATATATCACTTCAGCTATTCCAGAATTTACTATTGCCTTTGCACACATTCTACACGGAGAAAGAGTTAAATAAAGCTTTTTCTTTTTAGGATTATTGTAATCCAGCTTTAAAAGTGCATTGATTTCAGCATGAATCATTCCTGACTCACCAGGAATTTCTGATTCTACTTCATTAGGCCCTCCGGAATAATTTCCGTTATATCCCACAGCAAGAACTTGACAATTATCTTCACTTATCACAACTGCTCCAACTTGGAATCTGGGGTCGTAAGAGCGCTCCGATATGGTCTTCGCAAATTGCATCCAAATTGAATCCCATGATGGTCTACTCATCAGTTTTCTCCGAAGACTTCTTGGATACCGATTTTTTTTCAGCAGGCTTTTTCTCTACTGTTTTACGGCGAGGGCGCTTTGGACGGTCAAAAATACTTTCAATGTGTTTATTTTTCGGAAGCTGAAAACCAGCGGCTTTTTTGTGGCCACCACCCCCGAACTTCTTAGATATCTCTGAAACATCAACAGTGTCATGAAATGCCCGAAGAGAAACTTTTGTATGTTGGACATCATGGTCCCAGTACCATATCATTGCAAAATCGCAATCCGGTGCCAAACGTGCACCGATCTCAGACATCCAGTGAGAAGCATTTACTACCAATACATCCTTACCACCCATCTTACGATGTGAAGCCTTCTCACACACCTTCTTAACCACTGTCTTGCTATATGCAAGAATATATGAGCCTCTCTTACATGCATCATCAAAAACTGAATCGTCCTCAAACTTCTCAAACTCTTCAAATTCAAATGGTATCATATCAAAAGCAGCAGCAAATTCCTTAGAATAAGGAAGCTCCCACTTCCACAAGTCCCTGTCTTGAATATATTGTATAAACTTCGGAGGCTCTTTTCCTGGATGAAAAAATCCCCATGCCAGCATTGCTCCAGATTTTGTCATGTCAAAGTAAGTGTTTGAAATATCATGTAATTCGACCATAGCAGATTTATGATGATCAATTACTAACAAGCTGCCTGCTTCTTCAATCATTTTTTTTGTCGTTACGTTGTCAAATGAAAAATCTAATATAACAACATTTTTTCCTTTAACATCAGGTGGTGGTGTGCCATGCTTACATGCATGATACTCTGCCCGATTACCTAAGCACTTCCATGCAGCATATGCAGCGCCGAAACCGTCGGTACAATTAGCATGATAAATAACACAATTCACACTGTTGGGTTCAAAAAGCATTACGTCTCCTCAATTTTTACAGCATCGGCTCCTCCGGATCGACCGCCAATTTCAAAAATCTCTGAATTTTCTATAGCAGTGATCCGGTATGGACACTGTGATTGCACATACAGAATCTCGCCAGCCGACAACGTCATTCTTTTTAGAACACGATCTTCTTCATTCTGATAGTGATATTTTTCCGAATCATACTCAACTAAAATCTTTCCCTCTTTGACATAAAGAACTTCATCTTTTGTCTGGTAATATTTTAAAGAAGTAGAATTACCTTGTTCAATAAATAATATTTTTGCCTGTATTAACGACAGCGCGCCAATGTGACGCTCAATACCCCAAGACTTATCTTGATTATTGGCTTTAGAAGACCAAATGGTTTTATACTCATCTCCCATCAATCCCTCGCAATAAATCATCAATACCTTCCTCAATATTTATTGTTGGTTCAAACATTAAAACTCTTTTTGCCTTCTCTGTTGTCGCCAGACTATGTTTGACGTCACCTATTCTTTCTGGTGCATTTGTAATACTAAAATTATGACTTAAACTTAGAATACTAATTATTTGGTTGTTTGACTTTGATTGGCCACCGGCTATATTCAAAATTTCACATTCACCAGATTCAGCCGATTGAATTAGAGCGTTGACGACATCAAAAACATGTATGTAATCCCGGGTTTGTTCACCATCACCGTCCAGGCGCAACGGTTCATTGTTCTTCAGCTTCTCGATCCAAGAAGCAATAGCAGTGGAATATGCAGAGGTACCAAGTTGACCCGGGCCATATACATTGAAAAAACGTAATGTCATAGCAGAAAGATCATAAAGTTCAGTAAACAAACTTATCACCTGTTCACACTGAAGCTTTTGCAACCCATAAGGTGATAAGGGGTTTGTTGGCATGTCTTCACGAATAGGGCCGAGACCTTGCAGGTTTCCATACACAGCGGCAGAGGATGCAAAGACAACGCGTGTAGAAGTCTTTGCACAGATGTGAAAGAGCTCTACACTTTTCTGAACATTATTTTGATGAGTGCTTACCGGATACTCAATTCCATACTGAACCCTCGGCTCAGCTGCTAAATGAACCACCGCATCATATACATTACCGGCAATTCTCTTGATAATGGGTGGTTCGACAAAGTCGCCTTCAAAAACAACGACGTCAGCTGTCTCAGTTTCTTCACGCTGGTGTTCCCAAACACCAACAACACCTATTGGTAAAATGCGAGGTCGATATGTACCCAGTGTTTCAATGAAAAATTCAAAATTAGCACCAGACATATCATCTACAACATCTACTGAATACCCTAAATCTAGTAGCCTTTTGACAAGATGGGTGCCAATAAAACCACACCCACCTGTCACCAAAACTCGTTTTTGCATTCTAACCGCCGTAATACTTGTTAATGTATTTAATTAGCTGCTGTGCACGATAATCATAAGTGTGTTCATAAATGCCAAGCTTATTCTTAAACAACCGATAATATTCGTCCCATGAATTTGTACTTTCAATTTCATTCCACTTTTCAAATAACTCATCGCCGGTCTCAACTATTAACTCTTCCGGTACGAAACGGTCGATGTTCTTAATCTTAGAACTGCAGAAAAGCGTAGCTTTTCCCATGAGCGCCTCAAAAACTCGAGCAGTTGGCATGCCTACATTTTGCTGGTGAGGATTTGAAAAATGAAGTACAGACTTGCTCATTGCAATTGTTGGTAGTGTTGACCAGTGAGGCGTTCTTCCAAAGAACATAAAATTATGAAAGTTATCGAGCGAAAAATCTCGATCGCCATATTTCTTCCTTAACCAATTACCTTGAATGCACACAGCACGATCGGTTTGTGAAAATCGTGAAAAATACTCGTAGAAGTCGTCGCGACGACCATAAACATTACCACAATAACCAATATCAAACTTCTTATTCAAAGATAGTTTCTCAAGCCGATCATCAAAACTTGGCTTAAACCAGCCAAATAAGAATTCTTCCTGTTTTGGAAATGAAGCGTCAAGCATCTCAGTGTATGGCTTAAGCAGCACAACATCGTTTTTAATATCATCAGGTAACATGTCACACCAACCATCTTGATCCCAAATAAAGACCGGATAATTGTTGTTTAAAAACTCGTAAACATACTCCATCTGAACATTGTATTCATTCATAAAGTTATAACCGGGTTTATCAAGCTTGGGCCGAAGTTCAACAAGCAATAAACCAGGATTGTTCTTGATATACGTTTTTGTTGCATCTGTAATCGCCGTCTTTTCAGCATTCATAAATTCAGAAGAATTATTTTCGACAAGCGGTCGTACATCGTGATTATAATCATGAGATTCCAAACCGATTAAATCTAAATAATGGTTCTTAACCGTTCCGGACGTTTCGAAACCAAGCCATGCAATATCAAACCCATTTCGCTTTAATGATTCAACAAGTGGAAGCCGGATGTGCTTTCCACCATCAACACCACTCTCATCATTGTGTAAAGAACCTACACCATAGTAATAAATCTTTTTCATTGCTTTTTACTCCTTTATGAAATTACAAATTTTACTAACTTGAGCTTCTAGATCTCTATCTGTTGTATCCAACCTTAAAACTCTACAATTGGTCATTGTCATATACTGTTTATATTTTTGACGTATTTCATTATATCTAGAACTTTCAATAAGTTCATCTTCTCCATCCATTTCTGGCTTATCGAGCCATATAATTTTTCCACCTAAAGATGACCAGTATTTATCATATTCTAAAACCAAATCTAGATCACGGGTTCGATCATAAACTTGTGAGTAAACCCATTCAGACGGGAAAAAACGATCAAACATAATACTTGTACTCGTAGTTTCTAAAATCTTGATCATTTCAAAATTTCCATACTTTAATGTAAGATATTGTGAATCTTTATCGTGAAATAAATCATGTTCACGACCACTTTTATAGACGGGGATATTGAGACGTTTTGATACCTCTTCTGCAATATTGGTCTTACCGCATAAGTCCGGACCTTCGAAAATAATCAGCTGTTGTTTCACTTCGTACCTCGTGTTGTGTAAAATCTATATGAATCGTGTAAGTGTTCAGCCAAAAATTCCTGGGATGTTCTTTTTTCACCAAGTTCCCGGATGCGCTTAGCTGCAAGAATTACAGCTAAATCATTCCAAAAGCCACTTAAATTAAATTTCTTAACATGAATCGGTACTGATTCTGGTGTTTCACACATGTGTAAAGAACCCTCGAGCTTTAAAAGATCCCAAATTGGATTCATTCGTATATCATCCAGTGATAATTCAGCAATCGGTTGCTGGTCTGTTGACGATCGGGACCAGGCTTTGGAGGCTTCTAAATTCTCAGGATCAAGAATTCGTTTTGCCATTTCAAAATGTCTTTCATAAATATGAAGAGAATTACTCACGTGAGTGTATGAACCAAGGCCGACACCAAGCTCATTTGCCAAAATTTCTTGAAATATTGTAAACGCAGGAACATCATACGCAATACCGAATATAACATCAGAGCTTCGCATATGCACAACTTGGTGAAGCTTTTTATCTCTAATGAAAAACTGTAAAGCGAGAGTACAAGGAACATCAAGCTTTGCATCTATACTATCGTTAGGTGTTCTTAAATGCATCACTGCCCTGCGTGAATCAGGATCACGCTGCAACTCTTGTACAATGTAGTCCCACTGTACATAGCGGCTCTGGGCAATTGTTGGATGATGAGAAAACAAGCGGGCACCATAAGCTGAATTTGCTGTTTTGCCATCGTCGGAAATATTTGACCAGAAATTAGAATATTTGCTGATCCATGCTGTTTCATTATTTGCAGATAAGTACCAGACTAATTCTGCGGCTAAATAAGTTAAGCCAAACTTTCTACCCACTATCGTTGGGATTCTGGCGCGTGGATTTGTAATAGTAAATGATGCGCCGATGATCTCTTTAATTTTTTGGTTTCGAGGGGCTGATTCATAATCATAACTGTTCATTGTTGCGTCAATTAACGCAAGATAACAATCGGTAAAATTTCTAAATGTGCCAATATGCATTATTATTTCTCCACTTAATCATTATACATTCAAAATTTGCAATTTTTTCATAGAAGTTTGTAAACCAAAGTCATTTTTACTCACCTCCGCAACACACAGCGTATATTGTTCCAGCTTAGTCTTTCCATCCCAGCTCCAACAAAACATCCTGTGCCTGCCACCAGAAGCACCAACCCCTGTCACGATAAGATAAGGCCTACCGTTTTTCGTCACCTTTGGAAGTGTTTCGCCTACAAGGAACCAGTACAAATTCTTATCTTTGATTTCATCCAGTGAATCGATTTCAAGCTTTTCAAGCTTGGCAAGAGCGGCTTCTGGAATCAAGGCATTTGCATTAAATGAACCAAGATATTTTACGCTATTGTCGGCAATTTCTCGGCGAGACCATTCAGGCAGACCCGCCGTAGTCAGACATAGCTCTTTAAATGCATCTTTACCTGACGTTGAATTTCGCTTTGTCCACTTCTTGATCGACGAATTGTTTGTAATCAAGATTTCATGCATCTGGCGGTAATTTTCAAACTGTTTTCCAGCACCAGCTATATCCATAGAATCAAATGCCCTAATTGAGATGAGTGCTTCTAAAGCGCGCTTGTTAAACTTTGAAAACCGCCATTTGTTGTCATCCTTCCAAAACATCGAATTAACGTCGGTGAATGGCCGGTTTTCAATAATTTCATCAATTGCGGCGGTTCCAATTCCTTTGCATGATAGGAAAGATGGCATAAACTTTTTACCCGGTAAAATAGTCCACGTCTTTTCAGCATGATTAATGTCAATTGGAACGATTTTATAACCCATTTGCTTAACTTCAGCAAATGCCCGGGCACGTTTCTTATCATTGGTTGACATGGACTCCAGATAGGCACACAACCATTCTTCTTCATAATAGGTATGTAACCATGCACACCAATAAGAGTCCACAGCATAGGAAACTGCGTGGGCGCGGTTGAATCCATAACCTGCAAAGAACAGGATCTTTTCGTAAAGCTCGTCAGCCACCCGTTCTGGAACACCATTCTTAACCGATCCAGCCACAAAACCCTTCTTAGCACCCACGGCGGCGGCCATAGTTTCGGCCTGCTTTGCACCGGTTCGCTTCATAATGTTTCGGCGAATTGTATCCGTTTCCGCCTCTGGGAAGCCGGCGACGATGCTACAAAGTTTCATGACCTGTTCCTGAAAAACAATCATGCCATATGTTTCTTCAAGAACCTCCTTAATAAGAGGGTGACCATAATCAATAGTTTCCGGATTGTTCTTTGCTTTAACATATAATTTATCAACCTTAGCATGCAGAGGGCCTGGACGGTAAATTGACGTCAATGTTGCAATGTCAATAATGTTCTTTGGTTTTGCACGTTGAAACAATCTTTGCGCGCCTGTCGACGTGAGCTGGAATACACCGGCAAAATTGCCTTGATCATAAACATAGTCATAAACCTTTTGGTCATCCATGTCTAGAACCTTCGGATCCATGTTTTCATCAAACCATTGCTTTACCTGTTCAAATGTTGGGTCTTCGACTCCATGATGTCGCTTTAAAATTAACTCAATCGACCTCTCAACAAGGCGTAAGGTTTCAAGCCCAAGCAAGTCAAACTTAATCCACCCAAACTTTTCAAGGTGTTTATGTTGCATACCTTCGACCCACGGAGTTTGAGGTTCACCACGAGCCATAATTACAGGCATTTGCTCAGGAATGTCTTCAGCAATAATAACACCACCGGCATGTCTGCCGAGTGATCGGTTCTGCTGAAACAGAACTTCAATCGGAACACCAACATCAGGATATTTTTCAATAAATGACCTAAACGTTGCAGAATGCTCAATTGCGTCTTCATATTTCAACACAAACAGGTTCTTATCCTGGCCTCGCTTCATAATTGCCCTCTTAACGTCTGTCTCGACCGTCTTAAGGGCTTTATTAACCTCACCAAATGGAATATTATAGAAGCGTGAAACGTCCTTCACGAGTGACTTAAGCTTAAATGTATTGTAGTTAGAGATTGGAACGACATTTAGATCACCAAACTCTTTACGTAACAGCTCAATAAGAAGATCACGGTCGGAAACATCAGTGTCAATATCAGGTGCACCTTGGCGAGATGGATTCAAGAACCGCTCAAACATCAAACCGTTTTCAATTGGATCAATATTTGTTAGATTGAGAACATAGGCAACAAGAGAAGCTGCCGCAGAACCACGACCTGGCCCGACAAGCATTCGCTTCCTGGCAACATCGATAATTGCCTTCATTGTCAAGAAATACCTTGAAAATTTCTTGCTCGCAATCACTCGAAGTTCGTATTTAAGGCGGTCGACATACTCGGTATCTTCAGACAGGCCTTTTTCTTTCAAACCTGCAATACACATTTCAAGCAAAGCTCGATCATCAGTCTTACCCTCAGGAACAACATATGATGGAAGCTTCATTGAAACGTCGGGGTGGACATCACCAATGACTTCATGAGCGATATCATGGGTTCGTTCAATGGCATCAAAAATCATCTGATCTTCATAAAACGAAGCTTCACCGCGGGTGTTTTGATATGTCTCCCAGACCTGTTGAGCATTTTTAGGATAAAGCTCACACTTTAAATCCTCAACAGCTTTTGGAAGCTTATCCGGATCAAAGTCCTTGTAATTCAACCAACCAAGCTTCTTATACAGTTCTCTCTCACGCCAATGATCTGGACTTGAATAATGAGAATCACATGTTACAATAAGCTTATCTTGTAAACCCTCTTTCTTAGCAAAATCAATGATTGCCCTATTAACAAGATGTTGAGCATTGAGCCTATTGAATTGAAGTTCTAAATAAACGTTATCACGGCCAAGAGCATCAGCAATTGCACCATAGCCATTTCCAACACCAGTCATGACCTTATTATATAAGGACTGATCATCAAGAAGATTGTACTTCAAATCATCAAATTCAACCTGTTGAATATGCTTGAAAACTTCATAAGCTAGAGGACCACCAATACAAGCAGTCGATGCGATCAAATGATCACCTTTCGCAGCCTCCTTAAGCATTCCATAATCGATTCGAGGAAATCTATAAAAACCATCAAGATAGCCTTTAGAGACCAACCCGAAAAGACGTTGTAGGCCGGTGGAGGTCTTTGGAAGAACAACCATGTGATGACGGCGTTTAATGGGATCATAAAATTTAGATGATTTTGTTTCATCTTCATTCTCAATCGTCATTGATGCGTCTTCGATTTGAACGTCTACCACCTCGTCGTCGTTGTCAGTAATTGCAAGTAACGGAGTGGCAATTTGTTCTCGTTGGGATCTCAGCCTACGTATTGCTTCTGCATCTCCAGACTTTGCCGCCTTACGAAGCTTATAATCAAGGTTCCAAACATCAAGATCAGGATGAACATACATTTCACATCCAGGAATAAACTTGAAATTAGCTCCGGCTTTATTTAGAATTTTAGTGTGAGTATACGCATGACAAAACCCATTCATGTGACCATGGTCTGTTAATGCCCAGGCATCCATATTATTTTGACGAACATAATCAATATGTTGTTGTGGCATATCTAAGCCGTCAAATGTGCTAAAACCACTGTGGGCATGAAGGCCGACAAACTTCTTTGGTGTTTTCAAAATACTGCTCCGTTTAAACTATGTTTTTATTATAACACAACGCATTGGTGTTTTCACAAAATCAACACGGATTTTTTGCATAATATTCTATAAGGTCCAAGATCCTTTCGGCTTCCCAATCTTCACAGTCCTTATAACTTCTTCCCATCTTTGACTTGATTCTCTCAAAAATATGAGCATAAGAATTTCTGCCTTTGGGATGTATAGGATGGGATGGCAGTTTACCTTTTAGCTCATCACCAGCCACACGGGCTGCTTCAGAAATAAGTTTCTGTACCTCAGGTGACATAGCCATTAATAATTTCCATTAAGTCTTTTGTGAATTTTCTCATTTTTTGATTCAAATGCCTCAAAAAATTCGTCAGGAGTCACTCCAAGCATTACCAGCATTGCAAAAAAATAATTAAAGGCATCAACCATTTCTTCAAGAAATTCATCTCGATCAAATGTGCTATCGCCTCTCTTTTTGTGGGTCTTCCAATTCTTGAGATGTTGGAGGGCCTCAAACATCTCCTCAACACCCTTAAGGGCTGTTTCTCGAAGAGCTTTTTGGCTTCTCTTTTTTGTAACATCAACTGGCCAGTCAGGATAGCTGGAAGGGTACCGCTCTTTTATGGCATCCATAAACTCATTTCGCAGGCGAAACATCTCACTTAGTTTATCACTCATTAGAACTCCTTACGGATACAAAGTATAATTAAAATAGAAAAGGTGTACATACAATGATTGATAATTTATTCGTTTTTGATTTTGACGACACGCTGGCGGAGACTACAGCGTTAATTGGAATCGCAAGAGAATACCAAGGGAAAGATGACACATCATTTCGTTCGTGGTTAATTGAACATGATCTTTATCCCGTTAACGAACAACGAGCCAATGAATTAACATATTTCTATCTTACCTCAGAAGATTTCGCCAACTATCAAAAAGCTGCTTCAGATTTTATTTCAGAAAACATCGAAGATCACTTTGACTTTACAGATACGGCAAAAGTAGACATTGAGACGGCAAAACAAAATTCAGAGCTTATCCAAATTTTAAAACGAGCAGAAAATGACCCTAAAACGCGTGTTATTGTTGTCACGGCTAGAAGCAGTGAGAGTTTTGAATCTCCATCGGGTACTGTCACACCAACAAACCGAGAAGATATAGCAAACTTTCTAAACAGCGCGGGGTCAAGCATCCAAGCATCTCAAGTTTTTCCTGTGGGATCAAGTAGTCCCGATGCTAAAGTAAATGTTGTCAAAAAATACATTGATGCCTTAGGACCTAAAACAGTTTATTTTTATGATGACAACAGGTTAAACGTTGATGCAATGCATCAACTATGTGATGACTACAACGGGATTCCTAATATTATCACATATACAGTAAAAAATGGTGTGCCAGCTAAAAACCAGGAGTGTTAAAACTACCAAGGTTCAGAACTCTTTGAATGGGTCGCTTGATATCTATTTTTCAATGAAACAAGGCATACCTTTGGTACCCTTAATAGTCTACGGACAATATTCATATTTCTCTCCATTATCGTTTCGGTTCAAGCAAAGTACTTTGTTTCCGGATAAAAAATGTATGTAATCGCGGGTTTCATCAACAATTAAACAGCAGTCGCCAGGCATGATACGATAATCATTCAAGCCAAACGAAGGTAATGATGGCTGTGGGTCGTTTGATTCATGGGCCCAACAAATATCAACAAATTTTATCATCATGTTTTTTTATTTCTCCGGTGCTTCAAGCGAGGACCAGGGTGTGAACCCACTACTCTCTTCTTAGGTGTAGGAATAACATTAAAATATTCTTTAATAAGTTTTAATGCATCTTCCTGGGTAATAGTTCTATTGTATAATTTGAGTGCAGCGTGTACTAAAATTTTTGATTTTATCTCAAAATTATCTTCAGACACCCCCCAGGACCACACCATACTGCTCTGTTTTATTTCAAGCCTGCTTTTTAAATCTTTTACGCCAGACGACAAAATTTTCTTAGATTCAGTAACACCAATCTCAGGAATTTCATTATAAAGCAAACCTATCGATATCATCATCGGCCGATCATTATCATCGAGGGCATCTCGGGCTTTTTCATATGATGACATCCGGTGGTGTTTTTCTGTGGATCTGGCATTCGATGCCAAAACCTTATCAGGATGACAATGAACCGCTATTTTCTTAAAAAGCTTTTTTAACCAAGGTGAAGTGGAAGGATTGGTAACAGGCGAAACTTCAGTATTGACTTCTGTATCATCTATGATACCAGCACCATCCATAACCTGAACACTTTTTGCAGAATCATTTTTCGGATCACAAAAATTATCATTATTTGAAAATTCATGTGGAGCATTGACCATGTTTAACACTTGTGATAACTCTGACTCGAACTCATGATGTAAACCTTCAACCTGTTCAACAATACCAACAAAAGAAGAGTATTGGGTACCGAGGGTCTTCAAGGTGGCGACACCAATACTCTTTGTTTTTTTAAACACTGTTGTATACTCAAGGTTGTTATATTTTAATTAACAACTTCTTGAGCACCATCTAATAACTTCTGAATATTTGTTTCAAATTCTTCTTTGTATGCTGGATCTACAAACAGCTTATCATCTTCTACTACAAGTTTAATCTGCCGAAGGTTATCGACGATGTCTGTTCCTGTGAGAATTGCAACTTGCAAAGCTTTTGCAACATGGGCGATTGCCGAATCATCTAGTTTCATTTTTTTCCTCTTGTTTGAACTGTCTCAGACCAATGAGTATTTCTACCGTCTGGAGTCATACTCTTTATCACTGGATTTCCCAATGAGTCTTCTTTTCTATTATATACCAAAAACTTGCTAGAGTAATTTCCTTTTTCATGTTCTATCCCAGAAAAAGTTTTAATTGTTGCACCACCAGAATTATAAGCTTCATTAATAATTTCTTTAATATTTTCGCAAAGCTCAACAAGCTCCACATCACTTAAATCCTTTACACTTGCAAATGGATATATCTTAGACGCCCACAAAGCGTCCGATTTTAAATAGTTACCGACTCCGGCGATGACGCTTTGATCCATTAATACCTTGCAAATGTTTACTTCATCTTTTTTTCTAAGTGTAGCTACAAATAATTCCTGTGTAACATCATCATTTAACATGTCTGGGCCGAGCGATTGTAATTTTTCAATTAGTTGATGCTTTCCGGCAACCATCTTAAGAGTACCAAAATTTCTCATATCATCAAAATAAACAGAACTTCCATCTGACATGTTGAATTGCACACGGGAATGTTTACCTTTTTCTGTCTTCCATGAACCACTCATACCAAGTGTATTCCACACAGAAAATTCTTTTTCACAAATTAAATAAATAAACTTTCCATGAACTCCAGCGCCCGCTATTCCGAGAGGTAGATTATCTACAAATTTAGAAAATCCACTAATTTCAGCTTTTGTATATCTACCGCTTAAAACAGTCACGCCGACAAGCAGCTTGCCAGAAATTACTTTTGCAAGCCCTTCTGCAATTCTTCTACATTCTGGCCCTTCAGGCATTCTCCCTCTCCCAAAGCCAGCCGTGGTATTTATTAAGCGCCTGATCGTTTGGCTTTACGTTTTTCCAATCGCCTACACAAAAAATATGCCATGCATCATCACCATACTTTCCAATGCCATGCAATTCTTTAGCTGTTTTCCATTTTTTAGTTAAGTACTCGTGAGAAAATCGAACCAATGCTTTTGCACGTCTATTATAAAATCCAAGAGGACGTAAAAGGTCTTTTAGCTCATCTTCTTTTGCATAGGTCATAGATATCGGGCCCGGGTATTTTCTAAAAAGGTCGTGTAAAACTTTTCTCACCTGAACATGCGTTGTCATATTAAGCAGCTGACAACATATAAGTACCTTCCACTCATCACCAAAATAAGGCTCTTGAACTAAATTAAACGGTGACTGTGGTGGATTCCAATCAGGCATAAAATGATTATAATTTATTTAAGCTTGATGTATCAAAAACGATTTCTGCGAACGATATTTTTAATATGACGTTTAGAAAATCGCTCTAGAAGCTCCTCCTCCTTAACATAATCTCGTTCATAAATTTTTCCCGCAGATCGTCGGTCTTTTCTAAGCTGATGTAACACACCAGAATAGTGGCCACGGGCTGCTGTTCCTGCAGAGCATCTATTTCTAGATGCAGTTGTATCAGCTATCCTTGCCTCAATGTCATCCATGCATTCGGGGCACCCGAATGGAACTGCCTCTCCAGACATGGTGATGTGTGTATCATGAAGCTTAGCAGCTTCATGTAACATTTTTCTAACTTTAAATTTTGATATCATCCTACAACCTTCATAGCCCAGACCACTGCAGCCATCGCAAATTGAACCACTGCAAATATTGTAACAGCTTTTGTCTTAAAAGTTTCTAAATTATCAATCTTTATTAAATATTCCTTTAATTGAGTTGGAGAGGCAACTTCATCAATTTTCCCTTTCCACTCTCTAACTTCATCATTCCTATCTTCACGAACTTGAAGTTTTGCCATTTCTTGATTTACATTCTGAATTTCAGCTCTTAAACCTTCAATATTACTAGAAAGTGTTTCGAGCTCTTTTAAAACTAATTTTGAATATTCGTTCCAGCCGTTTTGGTTTCCATCACCCATCATGTCCCCAAATCGTTAATTAATTTAAAAACTGGAGACATGTTAATTATGTTCTCCAAATCTGCTACAAGATCTGGGGATGACGCTGATATTTGCTTCACCGCCTTAGATATTTTCACTAAATTTGTAACGTCCCAGGAACACCCGTAAACAACCCTCTCTCCACAGTCATCAATAGGTAAAAGAGTTGTTAGAAAAACAATATCGCCTTCATATGATAAATAAGTCTGCCTATTTCCATCTAGCGCTTTTTTATGGTGTTCTATATTGACTTCATTCATTTTAATACAAGAAAATGCATCATTCAAAGAACCATTTGGCAGAACCAAATTAGCACATTTTCCTTTAAGCGCTTTTTTATTTTTTGCCCTAATATTCAATTTAGAATCAACAGACCAAACAAATGTACGGACAGGAATTGACTCGAAAAATGATTGATATAGCGAAAGCTCACGAAGTCTTTTTTCATCTCTCACCGTCAAAACCTCAGTAAGAACCTTCAATTTTTCTAAATTTTTGCTCATTAATAAAAACCCAAACCCAAACACCAGTAAATATAAAGCTAAATGTTATTTTACATCTTCTAATAAGGCAACGATATCCAGGCCGCCGCAATCAATTTTCCTCTTTGTTATATGATAATGACTAACAAATCCCTTAAAAGAACCATTTGCAACTTTACTCTCAGTTTTTGTAGAAGTTTTAAAATTATTATCACCTGAGGTTATTGATTGCAGTGGGATATCATAAGCTTCTGCACATGCCTTCCAAAGTGCTTGAAGTGCTTGAATTTGAATGTCATAAAAACCTAAATGCTCACGTAACTTATTACCATTAACCCATGCATCATCAACTATCGGGCGGGGTTGGAAACCATTTTTTTCATACCATGACTGATATTTTGTATAATAAGCGTTTGAAATTTCGACACCTATTGATTTATGGTTAATTTTTCCTACCCCTGCGTGCCATGCACCATGTTGTGTATCTAGTGTTTGAAATATTGTTCCGTCATTGTCAATTAGAAAATGAACACTAATGCCTCTCTTATTAAGCACTTTCGAACACGATTCTGACGAAAGACATACATCCCAATGGTTGACAAACATTGTTGGTGACCGGTCTTTTTTTCCAGAATAATCATAGTATGTACCAGGGTTAGCCTTAAACCCGTAGGCCCGGTCCCAGAGAACAACTTTTGGCCAGTTAATTTCAACAAGCTCTGTATTGCACACGATAAAGCTCTGATTTCTTTGTGGTGGACAACGGTTTATATACTTGCTGATATTTGCTTCACGCTCAGTCCAAACCCTTCTATACGTTGTAGGGCCACATAACCCATCATCTTTCAGGTCGTTTTCTTTTTGCCATCCCTTGATGGCTTTAACTAGAGCTTCATCGTGATGTGCAACACCAAACCAGCTAGGCTCCCAACCCAAAGAATCAGCAGAACTTTTATTGTAAAAAACTTTATCCATTTAAGCACCTGTGTTTATTAAAGAATCTAGCAGTTGGCGCAGCATTGATTCACTCCACCCACTGACTCCATATCTTAAAACCATTTCCTGATCGATCACTACAAATGTAGGCCAACTTGTTATAGGGTAACCAGCTTTTGCATCAAGATCTATCATATTACGATCTGCACCCAAAACATGTCCGCTGATTCCGGCCGAATCAGCCCACCGTTGTAAATCATCCTGATCAGGAGATTGAGCTGATTCATCTTCAATGATAATGGTCAACCATTCAACATTTTCGCTACCATATTCAGCAGTTATAGGATCTGCCGCTTGTGCCATCGAAAAGCAAGGACCACACCACATTACACTAAAATCGACAACTATCACTTTTCCATAAAAATCGTACAACTCAACAGTTTCTCCATGCTGATTTTTTAATGAAAAATTGCAAGGATGAGAATCAATATTTTGAGAACATGAATCAAACGTCAATTCAGGCTCTTTAACTGTATCCGTTCCGGGATCAGTTGTTTTACTGCCTGGATCACATGAAAACAAAACCGCGAACAAAAAATAAAATAAACTATACATTTAGTGGCACCCCTAAGAATAAATATTCACATTTTTTCTTGTACCACCGTCTTAAAAAATTTTATTAAGTCATTAAAGTTATGCACTGCTATAGTGCTTTTAAAAATGTCAACAGACCCATCATCATCTATCAACAAAATTTTTTTGTTTTGTATAACCTCATGAAAAGGGATAAGTGAAATCTGGCTTTGCGCAACTATTATCTCTGATTTTTGCATTGCGATGGGAAGGTGAAAGGGCTCAGGAATTTTCACTACATTCTCAGGAGGGTTACTAATTTCCAGCGTGTAGTAACCAAGTAATGATGAGGCACTTGCAACTGCAGCTAAGTCATTACCGAAACAGTTCTGCGGTATAAAAGTAACAAAAACACCAGAATAAGAATAGGGTTCCATCAAGCGTGATCGCATTTTTGATTTGCTTTTCACAAATAAATCTTTTTTATTTATCTTTTTTCGAAGACCAAGAAACTTAATACAGTTACAGGCTATAATCCTGGCGGCTTCAAAATAATCTCCAGAAGCTTGATTTATAAAAAAATGTCGTCGGTGTCTCACCCATACATTTATACACAAACCGGATCCAATATCAATGACATCTTGGTGTATAGGTTTTCTAGAAGCCCTTAATAACTCAGGAGGAAACTCATTACTGAACATGACGTCAGGATATAAAAAATCAAATTTCGGTGCAGAATGAACGTAAAGCTTTGGTCTTGTGTTTGTCTTTCTTGCTATTGTTGCAACTATATGTGAAGCAAAAATTATATCATCTTGTTTTTTAGACGTACAAAAAAAACTATGCATTATTCCAGTTCTATATCTACTGAAACTTTAACAAATAATCTCGGTACACGAAGTTGTTGAGCCATACCATGCTTCTTTGTCTCTTCAGCATCAAGGAACCAGTCGGCATGCTTCTTTTTATCAACTATCTTCATAAAATAATCATCTTTCTTACCACAGTTTCGGGCCATCATTGTATAGATGATTGTATTTAATCTATCGGCTTCGTCAGCACCTGCCTTTAGCTCTTCCACTTTACCAAAATCCATACTGCTGACATCATGTATCATTACAGTAGCGTTTGGATCCATAAAACGAAGACCATCGGAGCCAAATGAAAATAAAACAGCACCGCATGACATCGCTTTTCCCTCAACAATCGTTGCAACAGGTAACGCAGAATGTTTTATAGCAGATATCATTGACATCAGTGAATATATTTGTCCACCATAAGAATCAATAATAACAGGAATAATTTTTTGCCCTGTATTGTGAGCCAAACCCATCTCATCAGCAAACTTTTTAGCTGAATCTTCATCAAACTTGTTGACCCGAATTATTATTGGGTTCTTTCTAAGCTCAAACTCTTTAACGAGAGGCGATATCTCTGATTTCCAATGCATTATTTTTTACTCCTACAATTAATTTAAAAGTTAACCACATTTTGCAGACCCACATGTCAAACATGTTGCGCAACCTTCTTGATAAACCACATTTGGTTCAGAGCAACAATTTACTATCATTCCATTACTTGCCTTGGTGCCATCGGCAATATATTTCTTCAAGCACCGGGCTATAATCCTTGAAAAACTAAATAGATCAGCGTCCCTGTCTTTCATTAGCTGCTCTACTAAAAATTGGACCGGAACACCATGACGCAGGGACAGTGAGAGGGTTCTTGTAAACGCAGTATGATTTGGGTTGGCAAATACACTTACTATGTCTTTTACAATTAGTTCATCATCACCTGCCCCTAATATTAGATCATATTTTGACTCCACAGTTTTCCGGGACCGCTTCTTAATTTTTCCTTCTTTCCACTTTTTCGGAATTTCAACGTATTCAGACAACCCGCCGAATATTTCGTATGGTTTTCCATTCATTTTACTGACAAAAATAATCCAATTTTCACCGGAAATGGTTGCGCGATGGATTTCACAACTAAGATATTCAGGGCGCTTGGGCGCAAGACGTGGCTGACCATTTACGTCTAAATCAACCTTCTTTTCATTTGAAACCAAGACACCATCACGGCACCCATCCCTATAGACGGTAAACCCTTTACATCCAGTTAACCATGCTCTCATATAAACATCTGCGACTGTTTCTCGGGTTGCATCTTTAGGCAAATTACATGTCTTTGAAATTGAATGATCAATCCACCTTTGGGCTGCAGCCTGAAGCTCAACAGACTTTACCCAGTCGATATCATTGCTGGTGGCATTGTGATAAGGGCTTTTAGTAATATCTTCTTTGCCAGTGACGCTCATCCACTCAGCCACCCCGGGGTGAAAAACATCGTACATCTGCCACTTGTCACCAAGATCATCAACGAAATCAACTCTCTCAAATGATGAGGTAACTTTTCTTCTACGCTTATAACTCAACAAATAAGCTGGTTCAATGCCACTCGTTGTTTGAGTTAGGCAACTTACAGAACCAACCGGGGCTGTTGTGGTATTTGCAATATTTCTACGACCGGATTTTAGATACATATTGACTATATTTTTATCACAAGCATCAAGAATTTTATTGAGATATTCATGTTCTTTTTCTAACTCAAAGTCCCAAACTGGAAAGCAACCTCTCTCTTGAGCTAAACGAATTGATTCTGAATGTGATGCAACGGCAAGAGCCTTATATATTTCCTCTGTTGCCTCTATTGATCTTTCAGAACCATATACCATTCCTAAAGAAGCCAAAGCATCACCAAGCGCAGTAATCCCCAAGCCAGTGCGACGACCAGAAAGAGCCTGCTTTTCAATTTTCTTCCACAGGTCTATTTCAATCTTCTTGACGTTGGATGGCTCAGGATCTTTTTCTATCTTTTCAATAATTTTATGAATTTGTTCAATCTCTAAATCAATCATATCGTCCATAAGGCGTTGTGCTTTTGTGACTACATTTGAAAAGCGATCAAAATCAAACCGGGATGTTTCTAGAAATGGATTCAATACAAACGATTTTAAATTTACAACCATCAAACGACAACTGTCATAGGGTGAAAGAATAATTTCACCACACGGATTTGTTGATTGTGAACCATAACCCATACTAGAATAAATGTCAGCTGGTGAATTTTTAATTGCAGTTGTCCAGAAAAGTGCACCGGGTTCAGCACTTGCCCAAGCGGCATCGACAAATGCGCCCCAAACTTCACGAGCATTAACGGCTTTAATGACTTCTGCCTCACTAAGGTTAGCATCAACCGGCCATCTTAGATCATAGTCGATCCCCTCAACTACAGCCTGCATAAAATCATCATGCCATCTAACAGAAATATTTGCACCAGTTACTCTTTTTCGATCACGCTTGATGTTAATAAAGTTCATAATTTCAGGATGACGGCAATCAATCGTAAGCATAAGAGCACCGCGGCGGCCGCCTTGTGCAACTTCTCGGCAACTGTTTGAAAATCTATCCATAAAGACTGATATTCCGTCAGTTGTGCGTGCGGCATTTTTCGTAGGCATGCCTTTTGGGCGAATATTTGAAACATCGTGACCGACGCCGCCACGGCGCTTCATAATCTGAACTTGTTCTTGATCGGTAAAAAGAATACCACCATAACTATCAAATGTCGATTCGACGACGAAGCAATTGGAAAGCGATTGAATCTGGTGAGGGTTTCCGATGCCACTCATTGGTGAACCTTGCGGTACAACATCTTTAAAATCTTTCAAAAGATCATAAATTTCATCTTCAGACATGGGATTATCATATTTTGACTCAATTCTAGCAAATTCGCCTGCTAGCCGGCGGTGCATCTTATCCGGATTATCTTCTAAATAATTTTCGCCATCACGTAATGCATACTTTAAAAACACGTCGGCAGCTAAGTTGTCACCATTAAAATATTCAAGAGAATTAGCATAAACATTCTCGCGAGTTTTCATAAATCAGCCCCCTTTAACTTTTGCCACTTTTCCCGTAGTGTATTTTTCATGTCATTTTCGTCTTGTGCCACAGCTTCGTTCAACGTAAGTGTTGACTCATCAAGTACTGTAAATCTAGATCTCGCGGTGTCGATGTTAATTGGAAACAGCAGCCCGTCTCTTCCAGCCCTGTTTTTTGCAACGAAAAGTCTGCCGGCACCGGTTGCTTTTTCAGTTGCCTTACGAGACAAAGACACAACAACATCTGCAACCATAGCTTTTGAATATGCCTCTGCCATGTTTTCAAGCCCCACAATATCAGAATTTGCAGAATCCCTATTTGCTTGACTTGCCGTCCACACCGGAATCTTCAACTCCATCGCAAGATTTCTAAGCTCTTCATAAATTAACTTTAACTCATGACGCATTGAATCAAATTGACGGGTTGATCTCATAATATCAGCATAATCAATAACAATAAGAGCAGGTTTAAAGTCACGAAGAAGCAACTTATCTAAATGATTCTTAATGGTTAAAATGCTGGCAGTTCCCGTCGGATATTCTTTAATAATAAGCCCACCAAGATCCATGTCTTCATATTTTTCTAAAACTTCATCTTTTCGATCTTGAATTTCATTACTAGGAATTTTTGCAAGGTTACTATCATACCGTAAGCCGACGGCTTCCTCTGACAATTCGAATGTATAATGAATTACATTTTTGCCATGTCTCATTGCCTCAGATCCCATAGCTACAAGCCAATGAGACTTTCCAACACCAGTATTCGCTGTAACAACACCAAGCTCACCTCTTCCCAAACCGCCCCTAAGAATATCATGAGCATCTAACCGAGAGAGACCAGTAGGAACAACGACCCTGTTCGTTTTCACGAATCTCGCGTCGGCGTCTGCAAAGAAATCGTGGCCGACAGTATTGGACATTCCCACACTAACTGCAGATTTCATTAAATTTACAACTGATTCGTATTTATCGTCACCAATTAATTCAACTGCCTGCTCTAAAGCCTCTTTAAAAGCCTGGCGTCTACAAAAATCCAGTGCTTTATCTTTTACATACTGAATATCACCTACGTCAGGGTCCATTTTCATACGTTGTAGATAATCAACTATTTGTTCTTTTAATAAAACATCATGATCGTTTAATAAATCATCTCGAACTATTGTTATCAACAAATTTCCAGTAGGAAATGTCCTATATTTTGTAAAGTAACCAAAATATTTTTCACAAAGGTATGTTAAGTACCTTAGCTCGAAAAAATCTGGAAGCATTACTTCAAGCATTTGTGATGCCCAAGAATGATCCGTCAGTAAACCTTGAAATACCTTTTCCTGGAAGTGTTTACCATAGGAATGAAAGTGAGCGATACCCGACTTTGGCTTTAGAACTGTTTGTTCTGATGACATTTAACCCTCGTTTAAAAATTATTAGTAATTAAATTTAATGACATAAAATAAGAATTTACATCAAAATTGACAATTTGATTTTTTTGTAGAAGCCGTATAAAATCTAGTTTTTTTGATTTCGGTGGCTTTTGCCCAATTTGAAACTTCACTCTGTTGATTTGATCACCTGACAAATTGTTTGTTCCGAGGTACATAAGCTTCCAGTTTAATTTTGCACGATCATGATGTGCAACAATGCTTTTATAAATCTTGAGCTTGGAAGACTTACCAAGCTCATCTGCTACATTAACTATGTCAGTCACTGACATTTCGTCATCAGACGATAGCGAAGAAATTCTTTTTGAAAGTGTTTTGAACCCTACCCCCGATGCACCACTAATACCATCAGACGAATCGCCACAAAAACATCTTGCAGCACAGAAATTTTTTGTAGTAACACCAAATTTTTGTAAAACATCATCTTGTGTAATGATCTTTTTCTGACCTGGCGACCAAACTTTTACATTGTCGTTTATGAGCTGGTAATAATCCTTGTCTGACGTTATTATCATAATATTCTTGTCTTTTATCTCAAATCCAGAAAGATAACCTATTATATCATCAGCCTCACAGTCTGGAACATAAATCTGGTTAACTGGACCTAATCTCAAAAATTTTATCAATAAATTAAGTTGTTGGTTTCTATTACCCACGGTGGACGGTATTTCGTCATACCATCTGTTTAACTTTACCGGACGGCGGGATTGTTTGTAGCCTGCATCTAAAGCACGTCGCCGAGGGCTGCCACCGCCTTCCCAAGTTATTATAACATGTTGTGGGCAGAACATATCAATTAAATTTTTCAGACCTCTTAAAAAGCCTACTACACCTCCTACACTTTCACCGTTTCCGCTTGTCGTAGGATTTGCCGCAAAGTGACGCATGAAGACATTAAGGCCATCAACAATTAGATAATCTGTCATAATCCAAGATCATCTTGCATGCTTAGGTCACTGGCAAGCGCTTCAACCTCTGAATATGATTCTGAATCGAAATCAATATCTTCATCACTTGACATTTTTCTTACGAGAGCATTTTCAAGAAGCGCGTCGACATATTTCTCATATTGTGTATCTGCCCACACCTCACCGAAATCAGCTTTATAAAATTTCTTTGCTAAAACCTCTTCGCCAGTTTTTGCGTTTACAACGTTAAGCGTTTTCCATGCAGAGGTACCCTCAACGCTGATCACATGGTTACATATTTCAACTGGTCCATTATCCTTACAATGCTTTCTCAACAAATCAAACACCTGTTCATGTTCAACGATCCCTTTCCCAAAATGAATCTCAAAATTGGCAACTCTAAATGGAGGAGCTACTTTATTCTTGATTGTCTTGGCAGAAACATGAATACCAATAACTTCTTTGTCCTTGTTTTCTATTCTTTGCCCAGCACCGAGCTTAATTCTCACTGAAGAGTGGAAGGGAATTGCTTTACCACCAGGTGTCGTAGTAGGATCACCATACATAACACCAATCTTTGTCCTAATCTGATTTAAGCAAATAAATAAAACATTTTGATTTGCAATTATTCCATTAATTTTTCTCATGCCTTTTGAAATTGCACGTGCCTGTAATCCAATTGAATTTTGATCATAATCACCTGTTAGCTCTGCCTTTGGAGATGATGCTGCAACTGAATCCCAAATAATTGTGATCGGAACATTCTTCTCCATTGCTCTAGCCTTCATAATTGTTGACTCGGCAATCGACAGTACTTCTTCTGTACAGTGGGTGTCAACATATACGAATCTCTTCGAAATATCAACCCCGAGGTACTTTAAGTTTTCTACACTTGTCGCATTTTCCGTGTCAATATATACTACAATCCCACCCAGCTCTTGTGTTGACCTGGCAACTTGAATTGCTATATGCGACTTTCCAATACTTGGAGGTCCAAAAATTTCTACAATTCTACCCTCCGGTAAGCCGCCGTTGGTCCTATTTGCAATTATATAATCAAGTTGCTTTGATCCGGTGCTAATCCAACGGTTAACGTGAGTTGGAGAATCGTCGGCTTCTAAATTATAAGCAACTTTAGCGCCGTGTTCTTTGTTTAGCTGTTTAATGAGATCACTAGTAAAATCATCACTATTAGAAGGTTGTTTTTTTGCCATAAATGATGCTCCTTGTTTTTTAACTTTAACATTAAAATGCTTCTTGTACAAAAAAAAGAGGCTGCATTTTGCAGCCTCTAAAAATTACCTAACTGGTGTTTGAATAATACTACATATCATCAAACTCAGCTGCCAAATCAGCAAATGCTTCATCGATATTACTACTTACCTTTTGTTTTGTAGTTGCTTTGTTTGCTTCGGTGGTAGTTGTAGTACCTACATTACCTCGGGTTGAGCCCATCTCAGAACTTGTATCATCTCCGCCATTGAGCCACGCATTAATAATATTCTCAAGCTCATCATAGCTCTTGCAACTATACATCTCATCAAGGTTTGGAATAGAACCTGTCCATTGCTTTGACTGTTTGGAATCAGTTGAAAGTTTTGACTGTTTTCCTCTTGGTCGAACTTCAGTTGTTGCCCACTGCCGGCCTGGTGCCTTAGTACAGCTAACCTTAATATCCCGGCCTGAAGTGGGATCGGTAATATCACCGTAGTCTTCATCAAGCATAATATTAAGAAGTGATTGATACACCATCTTTCCAAAAGCCCACAACCTGACGCCTTTATCCTCCTCGCCACGGACGATGACTGGAGCATAAACACGCATCTTTGGATAGAGCTTCTTTGCTAAATCATAAGAAGACTTATTTTCATTATCATTACGAAGCTCATTAATCAAATTTTGAATCGGATCAGGTTGACCAAATTGGTGTGGTGAAAGAAGCCCTGGGTTGTTTCCAATGTTATAATAAAACCAGCGTTCCTTAAACGGTTGACCGTCATTATCGGAAAAAGAAAGAAGCCGGACTGTTGCTTCTTCACCTTCAGTAGGGCGCCACATTGTGTCACGCCGAGAGTTTGTTCCAGAAAGCTGGTTGAGCCTGCGACGAATCGCATCAAGATCAATTGCCATTTTAACCTCCAAATTTTTAAATGTGCAAATGTTAAATGTGGTCAACAAAACCACTGTTATAGTTTAAACTACAAGATGTAAATGTTCAATTTTTATTTTTTTTCTTAACTGGTTTCGCATCACCAAATGCGCGGCCGGTTATTTCTGCGGCTGATTGTGGTTTTTTTTGCGGCTTATCAGGATATGTAGCACCAGTGCCTAATGGAGTAACAGGTCCGGACACCATGCCTGAGACTGATGCTTCATCACGGTCCTTATCTTCTGATTCACGATCAGGATTCATATCCGGTTCACCGATAACATGCTTTTTACCTTCGACATCGGTTTCATCTTTCTTTTTCTCTTGTTGTTTTCTGGCTTTCAAAGTGTGACCCCAAGAATAAGGTTTTGGTGAAAAATAAAGCAAAATATCATTTCCCAAAATTTCTATTTGAATGTCATCAACAAATAGAGCCGTAGATGACGCTTGGGCACCTACCAGCGTGTGCTCGAGATATTTTCTTGCATCACGTGATGGAATAACACTAACAGGGATGCGAAGACCCTTGTAACCACCTACTTTGTCTTTTCGAGGTTGAGGTTCACCAAACACTGTCTTCATAACTTCCGATGATTCTGTCCCTGTTACAGCTTGTGACATCAGATTATTGAGCTTTTCAATATCATCCTTTCCAGAAACCAGGGAAATTCCAAGACGCTTCATTAGTTCACCGGGATTTTTCTGTGCAAGCGCACCGGCTGCCTGAATTTCTCGTTTATATCCACCACGCCCCGGGCGCCGGGTCTTTTCATTTTCTAAAAGAATTTTTCTAATTTGTTTTCGTATTTTAAGTTCAGTAATCATTTGTCTCAATCATTAATAATAGTAAATTTAGCCGGAAAACTAATTCCCAAATAAGTATGTAGCTTCAGTGCTAATTGTTTTACACTCTCTAGCTCTTTTGCAGGAATATCCAACAAAATTGCGTCATGAATGAAACACAAAGGCACAGTTTCCAACCTAAGATCTTGAATATCTTTAAGCAAATTAGAAAAACCAGAAAGAGCCACATCAACAGCTGTTGACTGGCAATAATTATTAAAAATTATACCATTCTTGTCCGATCCAGGAAAAACTACTCTACCAGCATGGTTCTGAAAACTCCCAGTGATGGCAAGTTCACTTTTTAAGCGTTGGATTAGCTGATCTTGTTGAAACAGTTTTTTCACTTTATCAAGCTGTACTTTAAGATTTTTAAATGACAAATTAGTCAGTTTTTGCATGGTAGACATGCCGGCGCCGTACAAAAATGATATAACAAGCTGCTTGACAACTGCCCTATCAGAAATTTTAATCATCTGACCTATGGTTGAATATAGATCTTCACACTGTGCAATTTCAGAACCAGCAACTGCAAGAGCAACACGGGGTTCAAGGGCTGAATAATCAATTTCAACTATTTTGCCGGCTTCAAATCTTGACTTTAGATTTTTCTTAAAATTTTTCTGAAGTGTTAGTACATTAGGACCTGAAACTACACTCATTCTTCCTGTCTTTGTTGTTGTGGTGTCATATACCACTGGCTCGGTAAAACCACTGGAACACATCTTGACGTTAGGAGCCTGTTTAAAAAATTTCATTGGTGAACAAGCATTAAGCGTCTTGATGTTTTTTATGTATGTCCCAATATAATTCATAGACTGGCTGAGTTGTGGTTCAACACCTTGCTGAAATTTTACTAATAGCTTTGACAACTCTTTGTCCCTAATCAGATAACTTAAACCCGCTTGTTCCTTAGGAATTCCGCATGTCAGCAATGTCTTCAAAATGTTATCAGGGATTAAAAAATTTTGATTATTAGAAATTTGTAAAAATGACTGCAGTGTACCTGGATCTGTTGTGCCATCCTCAACAAGTGAATTATCGGGAGGCAAATTAATAGGAACAAAGTTACCTTCACGGTATATTAGATGATGAGGTGTCCCTAGAAACTTTTTATCAATATAATACATGAGTAAAGTATAATGGCTACATTGACAATGTATTATTAATCATTCTGCACTGGTCTCTTCTGCTTCTATCCCAGCTTCCTCAAGGCCCTCACTATATTCAGGATAATATTTTTTCATATGTTCGGTGTTTTGGCTCTGTGCAGCTATCTCAACACGGGTTTTTGCAGCTTCGCCGACGTTTTTAAGCGATATAAAATCTGCCTTAATCCACTGCTTCGATACCTTCTCAATCCCTTTCGGTCCGAGCTCAACTTCAAATGTGGTTCCATCAATCCGAGTGAATGTATTTCCTTGATATGAAGCAGCAAGACCTGGAATCGACTTCACCAGAGTATATCCACCTTTGTATGGCCAATGGGTGTCCCATTTCGCGCCGGTACGGTTCTCAACCCCGGGTAGCGTATTCCTGGGAGTGTATGGGACGTATGGTTTTACCGGCTGATTGATGAATGCAGGCTCCATTTTGTCGCCAAAGATCTGACCTCTCCCTTCCACTTCGTCCGTAGTCTCCCAATCAATCCATTTTTGACTATAACCCGTGCCGAGCGCATAGGCTGCACCCAGACCGTGATCACCGGAGATGACATCATTTGGTATGGACAACACATGGCTTGTTATTGTAGCCGGTGTTGGAAGCCGAGAAGTGTAAAGGTTGTCTGGATATACACCATAGTCTTCCGAAATAGAGTCGTCACCACTCGCTCCCATCCAGAGAAAGCCATAAAGATTTTTTTCGGAAAACATGTCGCGGTTAGGAAACATTCCTGCGGTGCGAAGAGCAGCGTGGAAATTATCATACCAGGCGTAAACCACTTTCTTGTCCATGCTTAACTCGAATGTCTTCCTCAAGGAGCTCCTTGCTTCGCTCATTGCCATTTCGAATTCTTCTTTGGCTACTCCCTGAAAAAATTCGCGGTATCTAAATACCCATGCCCATGAGGTGTTTTTCTCCCGCCATTCTTCGTACGCACCGGGTGAGTTTTCGATAAATGTAAAAGGAAGCGCCTTTCCAGTATCGGGATCTATGTAATGACCTCGACCAGAGTCTTTGCTACCGTGCCGACCGGTAGTATGCTCGTGGCGAACTTCCAGATCCGCCGACTTTGCGGATTCGGTCGCGGAGGCTGAGCCGTCATCTTTCAGAGCACTGGCCCAGAAAACGTTGTCTGGAACCCAAGCGTATTCATGGGAATACTGGTCGGCTCCTACGGAAACCCGAATCCAGCCCTGAGCATTCCTATTTTCGCGATCCACCTTCTTTGTAATAGGTACATAGGAGTGGTGAAGTTCCTGCATCCAGCCAAATATGTTCAGACCATCCTTTATTTCCTGGTGGTTCATCAGCCCTCTCCATCCCCCGGGCCCACCTCTTGGCCAAGAGATTCGTGACTTGAGCTTATAATGGTTTCCCTCGAATGCGGCGGGGGACTCCAGTTCAAAGTAAGATGTTCTGGCCTTGTTTGAGTGATAAGTGGGGTCTAGATGCCCACCACTGCCCCCTCGAGCATCGGGGGCATAATCACCGTCTGGGCCGTTGTAAAACGAAGTCATCGTCCACTCATTCATAACACGGTATGCTAAAGCATATTTCGCAAAGGCCCTCACGTAACATGCACACAACCAGTTGGCGGCATGCTGGACGAACTGGTTTTGAATCTCAAGGAACTGATCGGCTGTTTTTGCGCCCTTCATGGACGCGGCTCTGACCTGATCGGCCAACAGTGCCTTTTCTCGGGCAGCATTTCTCTCAATCATCCACCGGCGCTTGCCGTCAGCTGTTTTCAAACCTTCAATAATGTTAGTGATCCTGTCAACATCAGTTGCTAAATTTTGAAAGACGCCATATGCTTCCAGTGGTACCATTTTTAAACTTGTAGTATATTCTCCAGCCGATAACTTATGATCAATACCCGTCACTGCATAAAGATTATCAATTGTGGTATTGGTATCAGCGTCGATGAAGAATCTTTGCATATATTTCATAGCAGGGTTACCAAACATGTCAATACTCACATCTGCTGCCTGCAGGCGCATTGGTACACCACGAGAAAGATCATGTTCCTTCTGTCCTTGGGTACCACCCATGGCACGCATCATATATGTTGTCGAAGCTTTTGAGTTGCTCCTCTGTTTAATTGATAACCTGTTTACCAACGAGCCCTCGCGTCCATAAACTATGTTTGGAGCCATAGATGAACACAATTTTATCATCTTCTTTGATGCGAAAGATTTCAATCTATAACCCATGACAAATTCCATGGCTTCATCGCCGGTTCCAGCAAGTGCTGCTTCTATTGCTATTTTTTTTTCATTAAGTGCCTTAACCTCTGCATGGTATGCACCAGTACCCCGGTAGCGTTGCAACGCAAATTCAATGTCAGCCAGTTCTCCTTGATACCTTTTAATTAAATCAGCCTTTGCATCTTTAAGAAGTTGTTTATCTTTTTCATCTTTAACTTGAGCTGTACCGGGGGAGAGGACACCCATTGCCGTTAAGAGCTGACATACTCGTCTAGTTGTCATTCTATTATTTTCCCAATTTGCAGCAGATTTTGCAACCTCTGACATGCCTGGGGTCAAAGAATCTTCAGGGGGAATAATTGTTGCTCCGCTAGTGGATCTTCCCTGTCTTAAGCAGTCGATCCATCCCACAGCCTCAGCACCTTCAGCAACGGCATCCATAACATGTATTCTTAAAACCGTCAAATCATCAATTGTTGTTATTGATGAAGCAGGAACCCCAAGAGCAAGAAGCTCTTGCTTGCTTGACGGTGCAACTTCATAGAGTAATTTTACCTTAACAGCCGAGAATAATGTCGGTCGAGGCAAAAATTTGGTACCCTTTGCTTCACTCCCATAATACATTCTTCTCAAATTCTTTGCAGCAACCTTAGAAAGATTTTTAGTTGCTATCTCAGTTGGTTGTAAACCACCTGCTTTTGGATCATACTTAAAGCTGGCCCCGCCAGGCCCAAAGCCATGGCATGCAGACAGTTGTGGTTCAACCCAATTGCTAATGAGCCACTGAATAAAGCGGGTGACGGGATATTGACCTCCATAAGTCTTATATTGTTCCTTCAAAATCTCTTTAAAAGACTTGCCTCCAATATTTCCCATATCGACAGGCAACGCACATATATTAGCACCAGAAGCAGCACCTGAATGTAAATTACATGTATATGAAACAAGCTGAACTTCATCATACATCCCTGAAGCCATTAAAGGTTGGGCCACAAACATCTGGATAAATGCACCAAGCGGGATATAGTGTCTTTTGCTTCCTTTTTTGCCGGCTGTCCACCCTTTCGGGAGGCTTTTGTTTGAATTTATATTATAAAGAAAGTCACCCTTCCCGGCTCCGGCAGCGGTGGTTACCCCTGGAAGAACACCCTTTGTATATATAGCCCAATCTCTATAGCTTGTTTTATTAAGCACATTCATTTTGGCATCAAGATCTTGTTGTAACGAACGGTCAGCGGCTTCGACGGCTTTCTTTAATTTACCAAGCATCCGCACAAGCTTGTCAAGTTCAGGAACACCGTCAGTTGACTTTGCAGCTCTTATCCATTTTTGTAACTCTTTACCTTGTTCAACTGATATCAAAATACCGGTTGAGTCCAGATCAAGGGTATTTACCATCTGCTGGCCATTTAGAGCGGCGACTTCACCCGCATACCTTTGAAAATTTTCGACTTTATTACACTCTGCACGTGCGACAGCCATGGCTTCATATGCAATATTGACAGCTTTCCAAGATTCTTCATACTGGCCTGTAATAGCGGAGTCTGTCTCGTTCAGTGTTTCTACTCCTTTTGCAACCAAGCTCAAGGTAATTTTAACCTGCCCATCATCAGTAAACGCATATTGTGACTGCCACAATGTAAACTTTTGTCTTTGCTTAAGTGAATTGATAAATTCACCATAAACATTGGCTACCTCTGCATTCCCTGCGGAAGGATGTGACCAACCCCACTCGATATCAAATTCGGTATTACTCAAAGTCTCTGGGCGAAGAAGTGCTGCAATCTGTTCAAGTCTTCCTCGGTCATGGAGGGTCAAAGTAAGCTGGCCGCGGACAGAAGATGAAGCACCTCGTGTTGGGGTAACAGAAACATTAAAATTCTCAATTGACATGAATGGTCTCGTCTTGTCAATACTTGTATAATAATCTTTCACATGCGAGTATGCATCAGGAATTTGCCCAACAGGAACCAGTGATTGCGGCATTGTGAAAACTTCCATCCCGGCTCTAGTATTTCCCTTTTGTCTCCAAATTGGATCTCCATTCTCACTGAGCTGAACCTCTTCGCCATTTATCACGCCCATCTCGGGGATAAGATCGTGCCTTTGGCTTGATATACCGTTGATCGCTTTTGAAAAGCCAAGTCCACTTCGGAGGAAATATTCCAGTGACATTTGACTTAATTTAACAGTTTCAAAATCATCCTCATTAACACTAACAGATTCAAAATTTGACATAACCTGAACATTTAAAAAGGGTATTGCCCTAGACCATTCCATCGGAGGTATAAGCTGGTTCCCGACGCCACAAATCTCAGCCTCTATCCTACCATATGCTTGCATTGGATCTACAAACGCAACATATCCAAACGTCGGAGCATCTCTTTTGGGTTGTGATGGTGAAGCAGTCTTAACTGTTGACGCGACGATGGAGTCGGCTTTAATACGCTTCATCTCAGACATCCAAAGAGTGTGATCAACAATCTTAAACCCACCAGCCAGTGATGTAAGTGTTGAATTAAGTCCTGTCTCTGCGGCGGCAATTAAATTTTCATCATGTAATCTCCACTCTCTATCGCCGGAGATATTTATTCCTTTAATATCTTTTGTTTGAGCTAATGTATTGAGTCTTTGAATTTCTGGTTGCATTGCCTGGTCCGCGACCATGTTTGCAAGCAGTGTAAATGCAAAAATCGGTTGATGAATTCCTTGCGGACCTAAAAGTTGCTGTGATGTTAATTTTAAAGCGTCTGAAGCAGCTTCCTCTATTTTTGATATTAGATCTTCACCGTTTACAACCAAATCCAGCTGGCCAAGATCCATCTCAAGTGGGCCACCATAACCAAAAAGCCGCAACATCACTTTTGCTGCCGGATCGATAACGGAAACCGACTGAGTCGCTGTAACATGTGTCTGAAGTAATAAATCCTTGGCTCCTTCGCCGCCAACAGGTGTGTTAAGAACTGCCCCGGGGGGCTCATACCGAACGTCAGTTAAAAACTTCGACAGGTCTTTCAAAGCTTTACGTGTTGAATTTCTCATGGCTTTCTCACAGAAATGGTATTACCTGATCAATTGAAGATGGAATAATAATAACAGTTCCTGCAGGAACTTGACATTGCCAGCCAATACCGCTGGCAGCAGCAATAATCCACCAGTATTCAGCGGAACCATAATAATTTGCGGAAACCACATCAAGACGTTGACCTTCAGCAAGTGTGAATACCGAATATTCAATCAATCGATTTTTAACTGCTCTTCTAATCGATCTACCTGCAGAGCTTGCCATTCTCACGCTTTTTTGACTTATTGTTTTTGCAATTGGTGTATTCAGATATCGACTCGCTGCCATTATTATCCCTCTAATGCATCTGCGCCCGGGCCGGCGCTTTCTTCTAATGCTTCTTTAGCATCAGCAATTGCCTGCTGCAACGCGGCAAGGCTCGCACCTTCATAATATCCAGGTAATTCAAAACGTTTACCCATGACTTGCTGAATCGTGTCACCAACAGGATACGCAGCCGCACGGAGTGAGCCGTCTGAATTTAAGCCAAGCGGTTCGTCATGAATTGGCGAGAATGACATTGCCACACGAACAAATTGAGGTGCTCGGCCGAGGTCTTTGCTTGTCTCCCACGGTGCCTCATTCCAATTAAAATCAAGCTGTGTTATTGCACCAGCAAGACCCATTCCACCTGCTTCTCTCATTGCCTCGACAATTAAGTTATCTTGGAAGAATGATTTATCGGTTATAATTTCTGGCTGGGGAGGTTGAGGCATCCAAGGTGGCAGCGGCAAAGGTGATGGCATTGGGTCTGGGACTTTCGGTGACAAGAGATATCCTGGAGGGATAAGCAGATAGACGGCACTGGCTCCGGTCTTCTTTTTGGCTTTCTTTTCAACTGTTTTCCAATTTTCTCCAGTAATTGCCTCACCGATAGGTTCACAAACATAATAGAAATCTTTTAAATTCTTTCCATCTTTAGTTTTTCCTGATGTCCAGTAATTTAAAATCTTAACCTCATGATGTCCTTCAGGCACCTTAAGCTTAGGACCTCTTGGTGTTTCATATTGAATTAGATTCCAGCAAGCAGTGCGGAGCTTCATGCCATTATATCCGACAAGATCAATCTCGCATCCTGCAGGTAACAGCGCAGATTTTCCCGCGGCTTCACCGCCAGAAACGGTGGCGCCACCTTTACCTTGCCAATTGGCACCGGCTGCGTTGAAAAACTTTGCCTCACCACCAAGGTTGAATATTTGTGTTGCGCCTATGAGTGTAACAGCATCCCCTGATATAGTTAAGTGCTTCCTTGCATGTATTACTTTAAGCTGGTTTTCGTTAACTGTAGGCTCGCCAGGTTCTAACTTTGTTGGTGCAATAGGGCTCTGTGTTGCGGGATCTTCACCGACTGAAAAGTCGGATCTATTTGCACCAAAAAGTCGACGGACTGTTTCTGGTGCCCTATTGCTCGCAAAAAGTTCTCCAAGCCTGAGCCTAATCAAAGGTGATGAAGTAGGAATACTGCTAAATGGAACCGTAAATGTCTGACCTTTTGCATTCGTGACCGATCTTGCGCCTCCCCACTGTGGATATACAAGCGAAACAAGCTTATTTATACCGTACCAAAGTGCATTGTAATCGTCTTTACTTGTGGCGACCATATAAAAAGAAAATCCAATTTTCCGACTTGTCCCGCCATAAATCTGTACTGGATCAGCCCTACCAAATGTTGATATAGATTTCCAGTTTGGAGTGAAAGAATCAGAAATATCAGACACAAAACATGGCAGCGGTAAAATTTCGTTCGTCCTCATGTCATGAAAATAAAACGGAACATAATATGTGTCTAGCTCAGACTCTATAGCTTCTCTCATAGAGGTGTTAATTCTACCATTTTCAAAATAGGATAACCTATTAACAAATGCCCCTTCACCGTTGGGTCCATTTACATACGTAGCATTGCCCATAATGATATCTGATTTTGGAATAAAGTCTGCAAGTCCAACCGCAGATACATCAGGGGGCTGATCTATTTCACGTCTATATTGCTGGGCTTTACTATCATTGTCTTCTGGTCTGGTTTGTGTTAAAGTTTTTTGGAAACCATGAGCATCGGTTCTTTTAAATGCTTCCTTTGGTCTTAAATAAACTTGAGGTAAATTTGAAAACGCATATGAAAGTCGGGGATGGGTACTGCGCATGCGCACCATAGAATGTAAGCTTGCGGCAGTTATCAACGCTTCTGGATTGTTTTCTGGCATAACTTCAGGTAAACCTCCTATGCCACCATTGTCACGGTTACCCATTAAACCAGGACCACATTTAATTCTATCACCAATCATGACCATGACCATGGTAAACCTGAAGGTTCCGCTGGACTTAAATGCCTCAATCATGTTAAAAAAGCCTTCAACTGCAGATAAGTTAAAGCCACCGCCGTCACCCATGGTGTTCCAAGCATCACTAACCTGATCCCAATCTCTAATTGCGTTTCTGGTCACACATGCATAATAACCTGCAGCATTGGTAACAATCTGTGGCGCAAGCTTATTTCCGCCATTTAAAGAATTACCAATAAAAAATTCAAGCGCGCCGGTGATGGTACAGTCAATGAATCTAATACCACGCAATTTTCCATCATAACTAGCATCAAGTGTGGGAATTCCCATCCATTTATACAGAGTTGAGAAAAACTTAGTATCCGAAAAATCTGCAGTTCCAAATGCTTGTCCCATTGGAAGATCAGCAGTGGAACCGTCAGGATAAATTTGCCAGGCAGGACGAGGGTTTAAACCATCACCAATATTTTTTTCTGGACTGATTGCAGCAATTAAACCAAGCAAATCTAAAAGTGCGGCTATAACAAGTGCTACAACCAAAACTGAAATAGCAGCAACAGCAGCAACAAGGATCATCGAGGTTGGGAAGGCACCCGTAAACTGCTCAAGGTGATTGTTGAGTACTGTGTATCCACCATCTTTTCGACCTTTAGACGTTGAAAGTGGATCTGAATATGTCGCCATGGCACCCATATTATTATCAGTATTCTTAGGTTTACCCATCTTGACCGCAGTCGCGACGCCACCAGCATTAAAATCCAAATCAGAATTAGCTCTCTTAAGACCGGTATTTTGGAGACCACCAATAAATGGAAAGCCAGCAGCCTTACCGAAATCAGTTACACTTCCACCGTATGTGACCTCTCCGGGCTTCTGCCCAGAATCATCACCTATACCACGCAGGAGAAGTTGTTCAGCGACACTTGTAAGCTCCTGGAGAGCAAGACCATCCCATTTCTTATTATACTTACCCAATGAAGGAGCCGGTTGATTACCATCCATACGTTGGGTAGCCATCCAGTTCTGTGGTTGGGATGAATCAAAAGGTCGTCCAGGCGCAAATCTATTTACTGCAAGAGCAGGAGAAACCTGTCCTACAGAAGTTCCAGCATATTCAGAATCAGGATTATCGTATGCACCGCCTTGTGATGAGGCATCTTGCTCAACATTATGCAACAACTTATCCGCGGAGCCACCGGGACCGTATGTTACTTCATTGCTCCTGTTATACTCAGGATCAGTTGAATTTGGATTTATCTCGGAGGTTGGAATAAAGGCCTGACCGATATTTGCCAATTCAGATGTAATCGGTGTTAATAGTGCACCAGCCAAACTTCCTACCTTAGGAACAGGAGTAATATTAGCATCTGTCTGTTTATGTAAATAATCACCAAGTGTCTTTCTTGTGTGCGACTGCGAAGAGCCCATGCCTGGTAAATCATCAGGTTCGACGCCGAAAGGAATTCCAGTCTTTGCCTGCTTGTCAGCATATCCATCCGGGCGGGCTGATGGTTTTGGTGGTAAACCAGCAACTACAGCATCATCGCCACCATCGGGATAATATATTTCAGTTGCGCCCTTTGTGGGATTTTCATTAATATCGGTAGGATCAGATGACATGACTTCTCATAGTATAATATTAATTATCCAGCCCGGCGTTTTAGCTCTTCAATTATTTCAGCACGATTTTTAGGATCTTTAAAAATTTCTGCAACTTTTGTTAATAGATCCTCACCCATCTCAGCGGCATCGTCAGCTTCGGCATCAAACTGTACTTTCTCTTCTTCATTCAGTTGGTTTGTTATCTCATCAAAGTGATCGAGCTTCTGTAACTCACCCAAAATATCTAAATTTTGAATTTCACGAACCTTTTCATCAATTAACTGTTCAGGCGTTTTTCCATTTCTTTTAGCTTCGGCAATGATCTCTATAGATCTTCTTAAATTTTCTTCATAGCTAGACATTTCTATTCTCCTTATTTCGCTGTCTTCGGTGGTAACTGTAAACGTTCTCTTAAGGCCTGACCACCTTCTACAAATTCTCCCTCAACAAGAGCCCGGGCGATATCTTTCGTATCAAGCGTTACGTTGAGCTTGATTTCCACTTTGATTTGTTCGGTCTTAATTGATATTTCTTCATCATCCAATGACAACACTGATCCAAATTGTCTAAGTACTGCATTCAAAGACCCCATGTTCTCTAATTTACTGCTTGTTGACTCATAAAGATGATTGTATGCATTAACCAAATCGATAAGTGGCTGAACTTTTGCGTTTGTAAATGTACTTTCCAGATCTTGTAGCTTTGTAAATGTACTTTCTGCCAAAGCAAGATCATTTGACATTGGCGCTGTAACCTTAACAATTTCGGCTATAGCCTTAAACCCACAAAGAGTTCGCTGCAAATTATCTATCTTTTTCTGGCTAAATTTAGAAAGATGTTTTGAAGCTGAATTTGATATATCACCAGCTATTTTGATTATGCCCGCTGTTCCCATGGCTTCGCTACCGATCAGCAGGTCTCGGGTATTGTAGAAATAATCTCGCATTACATCAAAATCAGAAACTGTCAGGGCACCTTTTCCAGAACCGGATATACCTCGCATACCAGCAGTCATATCTTCTATGGCACGTCCAGAAACTGAGACGGCTTGCATAACTTTCGCGATAGTACACATATTTTTTTCAATAAGTTTCCGGTCTTCATCTGTACCAAAATCAATCACTGCCACTTTTTTAATCAGATCCTGTAGTGGATCTGCGACACCTTGTAAAAGACAAACCATAAAATCAATATATTCTTTTTGTTTTGCCGCTGCTTCCTTCACTGTTTTTTCACCAACCTTTTTCACGGAATATTCATCGGAAAAGATCCCATCACTGTCCATGGTGTTCTGCATAATATCTCTAACATCATCCTTGAATATGTCTGTGTCTTTCGGCAGGAGGCCAGATATCATTTCAGTAACGCCACCCAGCATACTTCCCGCAGCAGTTGCAGATTTTATCTGCGATTCTGTAAGATTTCCACTAGATCTGACTATACCCGTGATCATACCCTCAACCGACGTGAAAATTGACGACATTGCACAACCGACATATTTAACAGCTTTTGCAACATCGTCGGGTTTAGCATTTTTTATTGATAATGCAGCAGTCATCATCTCTGCTATGGGTTTAAATGAGTCAATAAGCATTGTCACTGTTAATAACTTTTGCCTCACTTTCTCAGGGTCCGCGGTGAACAATTCATCAACTTGTTGAGTTAAGGGAATAAATTCACAAACCATCGTTTCAACAATATTACTAATATCTGCCAAAACCCTCTTAAATTCTGCCCTACGCCAGGTTGCCTTCTTCATTATTGTCCAAATTGCGTCAAGGACTTGAAGTGTTGAACATACAATCATACCCACTGCTTTAGCTGCACTCTCAACTGATTGTGCCTGTTCGGCTGGTATTGACTTCAAATCATCGATGGTGCCTTTCACCATGCTCATTGCAGCACCAAACAATATTGCAGCACCGGCTACACCGGCTGCCATGCCCAGCGCAGTAACTGGATTCGATAATGATGCAACGATGAGTGTCAGGACGGCACCGAGCCCAATAATTCCGGCCGTTACAACCAAGGCAACGATTGCAAGCTTTCCAGCTGCGTCGGCAGCAGTGGACATGGCTACTGGATCTGCACCACCCTTTGAAATATCTGCCAGTGACACTGCAGCATCAGTAACAAGCACCATAACAGCAGCAAAGAAAATTGCAACCAAGCCAATCATTAGAGTTGCTTTGGCCATTGCATTTTTAGTTGTTTTCATTGCCTCTACTGCATGCAGAACTTTTGTGATTGAATACACAACTAATGCTAATGCAGCCAGGATTTTTGCCACTGCGCTCATCATCGCCGGCTGGACACCCATTTCTTGTATTGTCCAAGCAATACCTGCCATGGCAATAACGCCGAGACCAAACGCACCACCGATGATCATAAGATTCTTACCGGCCTTGACTAATTTAGATTCCTTTAAGTTCGCAAGCTTATCAACAACTTCTTTCAATCTATCAAGGAAACCTTTCTTACCTCCAGCACCAGTTTCGGGTCCGGCTGGATCGACGCCGGATTTTCCACCCGGAAAGATACCTCTTATCTTGCTTCCAATTGCCTTCAAGGCTGGCATAAACGCGCCTTTGACTAATCCAATAGCCAACACAGGAAGAACTGTTTGAACGAGTGCAGCAACTAGCATGGTGGTGATTGCGTTTGTGAACCACTCGGAAATTGTATCCCCATACTTGCCCCAAAATGTTTCTAACATGCACATAAATGCATCACCAAATTTCTCTACAACACCAGATTTCATTAATGATGCAAAGGCTCTTTGGGTCATGGGCATTATGGTGCCTTTTTCCAGGTTATCTGCAAATTCAGGAGTTTTTCCGTTCATCATTGCAGTGGCACCTTCAAACATTGCTATAAACCCTTTAAGGACATAGGGTATAAGGTTCACCATGTTTGCAACGATAAGATCTCCAAGGGCGTGGAAACCTTTCATCAAACCACTAAAGACACCGTTTTGGCTGTCAAGAAAAATACCCTTTAAGTCACCAAATAAATTTGCAAATGCGTGGGCTGCACGGTCGCCACCGGCATTAAGATCATCTATAAAATCCCGGAAGGCTCTCTTAACCTTTGGCATTGCTTCTGCTATTCGAACTGGTAAATTTTCAAAATATTCAAACAGAAAGTGAAGAGGGTTACCAGGTCTAAAGAGCTCGCCAAGCATCTTACCAACTTCTCGGCCGGCTCTGTGGACTGCCTTAAAAGCCTTCGTAACATTTTTCAACATTGCCCGACCTTCTTCAGATCTCATTAAGCCCTCTTGAATGCCTTGAGTGAAGACTCCCCAAAAACCGCCTTGGGTATTCATTGGAGACATTGCTTCATGCAAAAGCTTTATTTGCTTTGACAGTGCTTTTGTCGCTGCAGTCTGGGCTATAGTATTTCGAGTTGCCTTGTCAACGCCTTTGCTCATACTGTCTTGTGCTTTTTTATCAAAAGCATTCGATGGGTCCATTGCCTTAAATAACGCGTCTGGGTCCATTCCTGACAATTCTGCCAGGCGACGTTTTTCCTGTCTAGACATGTCTTCAAACGATCGACCGGAAGCATTAATAGCATCCTTCAGCATCGTAAACTGATCGGCGGGATCTGCAGACATCATTTCGGTTGCATCAACCATGATACCAAACTCACCTGCAAGATCAGCTGCGTTTTGAGCGGCTGATTCGAAATCGTCAAAGACACTCATTGGTCCCTTCAACTGCTCAATTGAAACACCAAGTTTCTGAGCGGCAACTGAGGTTTTTATCATCTCTTTTGTATTCATCCCAAAGACCAAAGGAGACTTCATCATTATCTTAAGGTTATCTGCCATAACCTTGCTGTTGACTCCTAAGTTTTTTGAAACTGTGACAACTTCCCTCGACAGTCGACCAAGTATTCCCTTTAATGACTCACCGGTGTAACCAGCCCTAACGCCCAAGGCTGCAAACTCTTCACCAGTAAAACCAAGAGATTTACTCATAAGAACTACTTCATCAGCCGCAGCAACGAACTGATCGGCCATTCTGTCCAGACTTGCACCCAGGCCTTGGGCTAATTCGCTTACATACTCAAGTGCTTTCTGAGCACCATCAGGGCCCCGGCCGAAGAGCTTTGTAAAAGTAATTCCCTGTCGATTCAAGCCAGCTGTCGAACGCTTTAACTTCTCAAAAACAGCACCGACAGCCTGCCCTTCATCAGATCCCATCCCACCAAACACATGTTTTACTTCTTCCCATGCGTTACGAAGGGCTACACCAGCGTTGGCAGCCTCCATACCCTTTTGAGCCATGTTGCTAAGCATTTTAGTCCAGCCATTGATTAAAAACATCACGACCTTAAATGCACCGACCAATACAGTTTTAATAAAAGAACCGATTCCCTTTATGACATTAAAAACCATACCGAACGCGTTCTTGATTCCAACAGCAGCACCGACAGCAAGACCCTTAAATAATGAAAACCCCTTTCCGGATTTTTTCAGTGACCCAGACATTTTTGAAGATGCTTCGCCGGCTTCTTCGGCTGCGTCTGCAGCGGCTAAAAGACCCTGTCTAGCTTCACGGATTCTATCATTATACCCGTCAAGTTCTTCACAGTCCAATGCGCGGCAAAGCTCTTGGGCCAAAGCAATCTGATCCGCAATTAAACCCTTCTGCCCTTCAAGTAGCCCAGCTCGAGCCTTAATGGCTTGATTTATCTGGGTTTCAATGTCTAGCTGTTGCTGGTTTGCCATTTAACGCACTCGTAAAATATCAAAACGGCCACTGTTGACCAGTCACCTTCTCAAATTGCTTGGAGTCTACAGACTTGTTAGACAAGACCTCAGAAAGTAGCTCAATGGTTGCACCACCTTGTAAAGCTAAGTAGACCTCACGTGATGATTCTAAGACCCTAGAAAATGCATCAATCTCAGGTTGTGAACCGGAAATTTTCACGTCAGGATAAAAACCCACGATATAAGCAGCAATTGCTGATTTTGTTTTTTTGTCTAAATGCAATTTACACCTCACAACCAATAAATATTACCCTACGTAAATCTACGCTGATTGGCAGGCATAAACTGTCGATGTTTTCCCTGCAGCGCGCGTTCATCCGGGCTTTGGTGTGATCGGCTTTGGCCTTGCGATTTTTTAATTTCTTCGTTTATTCTCTCAATAAACCAAACACGCTGCCAGACTGGAAGCCTATAAGCATCCCGATAACTAAATCCGTTATAATACATGAGCAAGAAAATATGCTCTAAATATATTTTCTTATCAGTCGGCGTCAGGCCAAAAAAACGTTGCGCCCAAAGGTAGGCGCACCTCCGACGATTCGAAGCATGCAGTACAGTCCATCCATGACTTCATGTCAATGCCGGGCTCATTGTTATCAATGTATTTTCGAAGATGTAGAGAGTCGCGAGCAGGCATCGCCCTCACAAAAAAGCCAATCTTAGCCTTATCGGTGACACCATCGACAGTGACCACTTGATACAGCAGGCGAGTCGTTACCTGGTTGTCAACTGTAACACCTTGCTTTTTCTTTCTCTCTTGAATAACAGAAATTTCTCTCTCATCGTGACCAGTCAAAAACCGGAAGCGGACTTTCTTCTTTGTCATCGGCAGTTCTGTTTCAAACAAATTAGCACCGGGGGCGACTGGATCAAGCTCAAGCTCCTTAATGGGAAGGCTGGCTAAATCGAAAGATTGTTTTGTCCTTGCACCACAGGCCGGGCAGTCGACCTCAACATTATATTCCGGACCGTAACCAGTAGCCCTTAAGGTGATCATCAATGCATTTCTATCACCCGACAACATAACATCAGGATCAAATCCATCATCTATAATTGCGGACTTTAATAATTCGGTAATGACGGTACCTTTTTTGATAAGGGCTCTGGAAGTCAAAATATCTTCTTCCCTGGCTGTCATAGCCTTTATCGCCACCTCTGTTTTTCCGTACATGGGTGAATCAACTGGATAAATTACCCCACCTGACGGTAGGGGGACCATCTGTGTTGGGATTTCAAAATCAAAATCATCTTTTAAAACATCGCGCTTTGGCATCGCCGATGCCCGGGTTCCTTCAAAAACTTCATTTCCCTTTCTTTTACCAGACACTTAATCGCTCCTTGAATATATTACTACATTTCAAAACATAGCACTAGTGTGTTAAATGTAAAAAAAAAGCAGCACCCGTAAAGGTGCTGCAATAAAAAACTAAAAATAAAGTATCAGTACTGGAGAACGCAGTTATCAAACCGAATTGTCAAAGCAATTTCAGTTGGATCCTCAGTACCATAATCAAGATCACCAAACCCAGCGGAGGTTAAAAAGCAACCCTTAAGATCCCAGAGCTCAATAACTGTACCAACAGGATCAAGCATTTTAAGCTGACAGTCTCTCTTATAGAAATCAGCATAACCAGAACGACCTGAAACGGTTTCTGTGTGAGTACGAATCCATTCCATAACCTGCTGGGCACCAGACGGTGCGATTGGATCATAGAGTGTTACGCTAATTGCATCATAAGCAAGCTTTCCAGCTAAATATCTCTTTGAGTTGATATACTCCAGCGTCGACTCGCCAATCGTGACATTTGGACGAGCTGCTGATTTCATCAAAAAAGCATCAATACCTTCGATAGCAAAAATCCAGCGAAATTTTCTTTTCGGTTCGAATTTATTCGGCAGCATATCTGCGACTGGCAATGTAGTGGCCATTTGTTTTCTCCTTAATCGTAATTAAATATATGTCTTAAGAGTCTTCGACTAAATCTCTGTACCATTATTAGTAACAACGAAGTCCAGTGCGATGAACTCAACAGCGCGAGTCGGCTGCATGAATATCTTTCCTCTAACTGTATTATTTTCAACGTCGGCTTGGGTCGTAGTTGTCGTGTCAATAATAACACGGTAACGTTCCACACCTTGTTGTGCTTGAACTGCTGCTAAAATTGGATTAACTGCAGCTGAGAACCTTGCTAGAGTGTCTGCTCTATTTGGTTCAAAGATGAATGTGTCAGCAACCTGACGAACTTTTCTTCGAACGTCAATTAATAACCGCCTGACATTAACTCGATCTAGAGCAGACGCGGCAGCCTGTAACGTTTTTTGACCGAATATCACATGATGTGGCTGACCTGGGAATTGAGTGATTGGATTTATGTCAGTTTCATACAGTGCATCTAAATTTGCTCGATTAAAATTAACAGTTGTATCAAAAACATCACTCAATGCTCCGCGGGTGAAACCTGCAGGTGCAAACCAAGGATAGGCAACAGAGTCGTTTAATGACATTGCACCAATAACACTTACTGACGGTGGAACCCTAACATTAGTTAATGTATTGGGATCCGGAATGAGTGTGTCAGGGAAGTAACATGCCGCAAACGATGTATCGAGCGCCCTGCCTCGTAAATCCTCAGCAGTGTTAGAAACACTAATTTCTTGATTTGAAGCTGTTACAACATTATTGTCAACATCTCTTTCTTCAATGTCCATGATATAAAGTGCATCGAATCTTTCTTCGGTCTTTGTGATCGCTTCATCGGTGATCTGGGTTTCTCTAATACCAGGCATTGCAAGAAGCTGGATATCAACATCACTCTTCTCTGCCATAATATGAAGTGCTTTCATGTATGCACTAACAGTGGGTCCGGCGGTCTGCCCTTGACTTTCATCTGCCATTTCGCGCTTACAGGCGTTGTCATTCATTTGAGTCTTGGCTTTATCAAACAGATTGACTCCATCAAAACCACCTTGAACTGGCATTGTAAACTTAAAGTACTTAAACGATGCAATGTCACCAAAGTCTTTAGCAACATTTAAGAAACGCCCTTGCTCTAACTTTGAGCCACCTTTGTTGGGGAAATCAGCGGCTGCAAGCAGCTCGCCATTCCTTCTGTACTGAGCAAAGCCCCACTCTCTAAAATCGACAATGTCCGATGTTGATTTTGTATGAACCTGAATGTTCTCAAGTGTGAATAGATTGTTGTTAAACTTATCGGAATCGTAAACAGAACCTTCCGATGCCACAGCACCGACATTGTCACCAACCCATGGGGCTTGGCGCGCGGTAGGGAACTTCGGATAATACGTTGTGTGAGCAGCAATTCCCTTGTTAAAAATTCGGCTTGCATTTGGCTGTGCTGCTTGAGTCACCCGGGTTGTCTGCAATCCCCAGTAATATGAAGAATTTGGTTTCTTCTTTCCACCAGTGCCGTCAGCAATACTGATACGGTATGGAATAGGCGGCTCAGTAATTTGCCCAAAGTAAAGTGACGCAGACGTTATAAATGATCCGGCAGTCCGGCCGTCCATAGTGGCTGCAGCTGGAACTGCGTTGGTCTCAAAAATTCCTGAGCCTGACGTTACGAGGTGATAAGGACCGCGGAAACCAACTGGTAAAGCGGTCTTTGTAATATCACCACTGTCAACTTCGGTGGCAATACTGACACGGATGTAGCGTGATTTGTTTGGATGGACACCATCAACGGTAATCTTTTGTGACGCGTCCAGCTTATCAAAATCATAATACTTGTTAACAGTACCAATCCGGCGGCCGATGTAATCATTTGACGTAGGATCAAGGCTTAAGCCTCTAAATGATTCCCCAGTCTCAATCACAGACACAGCCTCATCACTGTCATTAAACTTCCTAACAATCAGATCAAATTTTCCATAATCATCATCTTGTTTGGACTTTCTAATATTCTCAATTGACACCTTAACGTTGGTGTTTGTAAATGCTCCAGCATCAAGGCAATGAACCGTAAAGAGATCTTTGTTTTTACCACCGATTTTCTGTGATACAACTGCAGGCGAAAATGCATGCTGGAATCTATCACTAAAGTTCTCATAGTTTGGAATCGATGTGGTTCCGGTGTCATTTTTGTTTCGTGCCAGAGAAGAAGTCATCAAGAACGCAACTTCTTGTTGCTGGTTGTTTCGCCACATCACGGGAGGAGTGGGAGGTGATCCAAGGCCTGAACCGGTAATTACAGCTTGTGCAGTCGTAACATCAAAGTGTGAATAAAGAACGTAACCAGCCTGCTGCAATTTTGCTGGATCAGTATTGAGCACTGCGGACACATAATTTGCCTTCTCAGGGTTCAATGACGCAACAATTTCGTTTGGAAATTCACCAGTATTTTTATGACCGTTAAGTAACAATCTGAAATTGTAATCGGTCGACCCGGTTCCACAAGTAATAGAACCATTAGGTGAACCACCAATGTGACCGGCGGTGAAATTCTGAGCAATTCCTGATCTCATGGGGTTTTTATAAGATGCAGTGCTTGCATTCGGTGTTAAGTTACCTGACAGTGTGGGGATAACGCCAGACGCAGCAAGAATAAGCCCGCGGACTATTGGAACTGCACGACCACCATCAAGGCCGCCGGCAAGACTTGCAGCAGCAAGGTCAATATTAACACCGGTCTCTGCCAGGGTAATGCTATTGCCTTTTGACCCAGCAATATCTGCGTCCAGTTTTGTAAACCTTACCCCAGAAGTTCCTGCGGATGCCGTTAAGCTGGCGATACCATTGTTTGCACCGTCATCGATGCCAGAACCATATACCACTTTAGTCGCGTCGCTTTCGCCGTTGATTGCGTCTCTAAATCTGGTACTGTTTCCAGTCGTGCCACCACCATCAATTAACATATGAATTTCATTAGCACCTGGCGCGCCGACTGCTGTCTTAAAATACATAATGATCTCGGTTCCGGCATCTGCACCGTAGCCAGCTGGAATCGTGATCGTAATTGTTTCGCCATCACTCGGAACTGCGGAGATATTGACTGCATCATCTAGCGTTGCTGCCACCATTGATCCTGGAGTCTGTATTCCAGCATCACTTAAGAACCGGCTCCCATTTGACTCCGACATGAATGCGCCGAGGAAGTATGTCCGACCAAGTGCTCCACCTTGTAGTCCATATGCATTGTGATTAATTAGACCAGTTGATTTTCTAACCTGCCTACTACCGGCGATGAAGCCAGCATTTGTGACACCACCTGCTGGAACAACTTCTTCTTTTGCATCAGTTCCGTTGCTACTTAGTCTCTTTTTGCCATCACCGGCACCGAGAACTCTTAAATAAGTTCCAGCACTGGCATTTTTCATCCATTCGTACATTGCTAACGGCCCAAATTTTTCGCCGTCAGTCTTGCCGAAATATGTCATAAAATCCGCGAAGGTTGCCACCGTAACTGGTACAAAAGCAGGACCCTGGTTTGCAGTTCCAATAATTCCTGCAGGTACTCCAGTTGGAGAAATTGCAGTTGGACCACTCAGGTCAATTTCTTTTGTACTAATACCGGGGCTCTTAAATGTGAGTTCCGCCATGTTATAGCTCCTTTTTACAGTAGTAAATATTCATCAAAAAAACTCTTAGTCAATAGTTAAGTCGTAAAGTCAACCTGAATTATTTCATCTGACTTATTTGGTTGCAGAAAAACCTTTCCTCGAACAATATTATTCTCAATATCAGCCTGGGACGTAGTGGTCTCATCGACCACCACCTTATATCTACTTATACCTCCACGATCTTTCATCATAGATAATATAGGTTCAATTCCTTCTCTAAAATTTTGCAAAACATCATCTCTATTCTGATCAAACAACACAGCGCGGGCTACGGTTTTAACATACCTACGAATATCTATAATCATTCTTCTAACAGAGATCCTCTGTAACATAGTTTCCGCCGATGACATAAGCGTTCTCTGGCCGAACAGACATAGTCCCGATTCACTATCAATTATAGGGTTAATAGATGCAGAGTAAAGTGTGCTGATCTTTGTTGCCTGATCAACATCACCCATTGGGATTTTGGTCTGTATAGCTAAAGCGGTATCTTCGTCATATGCAGCAATCAAACCTCTCGAAAACCCTGCTGGGGCATTAATATTTGATTCACCATCAAGACGCCCAAAGACTCTAATTACTGATATTGATGGGGGTGCATACACAAGTGTTCCTATTGCACTAGCCGGATCAGCCATTTGGATGTCTGGGAAGTACACCGCCGTAAACGTACTGTCCATTGCTCGAGATTTAAAATTTTCAGCAGTTAACGCAGTAGACGGAACGTCAGTTGATGACGTTACGACATTGCCATTGGTGGATATTTCTTCAATATCCATCACATAAAAGGTGTCGAATCTGTCTTCAGCCAGCCCTATAGCCTTATTAGTAATTGCTTCAATTCTAATCCCCGGGAGGGCAAGAAGTTTAATTTCAACCTCTGACTTGTCTTCAAGCATTTGTAAAGCCTTAAGATAAGCGCTGACAACTTGTCCCTCTGTAGTGCCTTGTGCTGGATCTAACATTTCAAAATAAGCAGCCAGGTTTGAAAAAGCAGCTTTTTCACGAGAGAAGATATTAAAACCATCAAACCCGCCCTGCATAATAAAAGTAAATTTTAGAAAATCTACAATAGTATTAATTTTGCTTGGTGTGACATCTTTATTGAAATTGAGAAATCTGACTCTGGTAGGATCAGTAATTTCAATTAGTGTCGAATCTATGAGTGGAATTTTTTTTCTGTTTCTAGAATATCTTGCATAAGCCCACTCATCGCTTCTAACTGCACCAGATGAATCAACGTGAACCAATATGTTTTCAAGGCTAAATTTATTATTGTTAAAGCGGTCTACATCATAGATTGTTCCATTAGAATCTGCTACTCCAACATTGTCAGAAACATATGCATTTTGCCTGATTGTTGAAAAAGATGGAAAATATGTTGTATATGACTTGATTGATTGATTTTGATTGTTGTCTAAATTGGGTTGCTTAATTGTTGGTATTTTTGTTGTTTGTACACCCCAACAAAAATTGCCTAATGAACGTTCAGACGGAGTTGACGATAGTGGATAATCATCATCTCCAAGACTTATCCTATAAGTAATTGGTGGTTCAACAATCTTATGTGCCCAATTTGTCAGGCTAGATATAACAGATCCAGAAATTGCAGTAGGATTATCACCAGAACTAGGGAAAATATCATTGAGCGGATGTTCAGGATTACTCATAATCGAAGAACCTGATGTTATAAGATGACCAAAACCATGAAAACCAGCTGGTAGAACTTCGGTAGGTAAAGTTTGATTCTCAACACTGTCGACAACTTCAACCCTAACTAATGCAGAATTATTTGCATGTTGCCCATCTAAAACAAATCTTTGCCCATCAAATCTTTTTGCATCAAAATTATAATAATAATGTTGATCACCAATCATTTTTGCAATATAACTATCTGATTCTGGGTTTAAATTACACCCGAGAAATTGTTCTGTTGATCCTGACAAGCCTGTAAAAGCTTCGTCCAAATTGTCCCATGACCGTACGGTTATGTCAAAAGAACCATAAGACCCAACTTCTTCAGGGGGCTGAAGATTTGTTATACTAATCTTTACTTGATCATTTCCAAACTCGCCGTCATCAAGAGCATGAAACCTAAATAAATCGTGCTGTTTGTTTTGGATATATTGCGAAAAAACAGTTGGAGATTTTGCAGCTTGATAGCGATCTGAAAAGTTTTCAAAATTAGGAATACCTAGTGACCCCGCACTGTCTGATACATTTCGCGGCAAAGATGCAGTAACTAAAAATGCAATATCATATAACCAATTACCGGTAGCTGTCTCTTTTTCAGTACCTGAAGCTATCGAACCTGTACCACTGGCCTGTGCTAAAGCCTGTGGGATTTCGTAGTGAGTGTAAAGATAATGACCGGTCTCTCTTATTTTAGTTGGATCTGTATTTAAAACCTCACCAATATAGAGTGGGTTCCCTATTATTTCTTCAACTTCTCCGGATCCAGCTATAGCAACAGGATTAAATGATGCCACAATTTCAGATGGATGATCATCATTTTGGTGGCCATTTAAAAGCAATTTAAATGATTCTTGCCCAGAAGAAAGATTGACAGAACCTATTGTAGAACCTCCATCCTGACCGGGTGCGAAACTTCCCACCGTAGCACCTGAACCTGGAACGCCATCTATTGCCATTGATGCAGATGACGCGTTTCCTGTATAATTTCCGGACAGTGCAGGCAGCACTCCAGAAGCAGCAAACAAAACACCGCGTAGGATGGGAACAGAAAAACCATTAGTTCCGTCTCCGAAGGTAATAGTCTGATCATCTGTATCAGCCAGAAGTACACTGTCGCCGCCAGTTGCAGAAACAAGACTTCTTAGATTGCTTGGATCTGTCACTACTGGCGTAGCTATTGTAGACGAATAGCCTAAGTTAATTATGTCAACTATCTCAGCAGAGGTGCCTAATGCAGGAGCATCAGAATTTAACTGCACTGTCAACTTAATTGCTTCTGGTGTTCCAGAAAATGTACACTCAAGAATTCCAGCGCCTCGAGCCGCGGAGGGGTCTACTTGTAGCTGAAATGTACGGCCATTATATGTAACTCCGGCATATTTTGACGTTATTACAATATTGGTAGATAATCCAGCGGTAGTTGCACTGGCCTTTAGATTCGTTCCATCAGTCTGAATTCCTGCATCGCTAAGGTATGTACTACCTGCAGAATTAGACATAAACGTGCCAAGAAAATAAACCCTACCAGGTAATCCACCGTCAACAGCAAATGGATTTGATCCCAAATACCCATTTGAGCCTGTCAATCTTGATCCGACAATAAAGCCGGAATTTTTAACAGCACCGGCAGGTAAATTTTCACCCGTAGAATCAATTAATGCAGTTTCCAGTCTTTTTCTACCGTCACCTATTCCTAAAAGACGAATAAATGTACAGCCTGCGGAATGGTCAAGCCAAGCTGATACTGCAAGCGTTGCAAAATTAGCCGCAGAAATGTTTCCAAAACTGTTAACATACTGACCTATATCTGAAATCCCTATGGGGACAAAGGCTGGACCTCGCGAAGATGGTCCAACCGTCCCAAGCCCAGCGGGGCCGGTGGTTTGCCTCGTGCGCGTTTCACCATAATAGGTGCCTATAACTACTTCAGTTCCAGGTCCGCTCATTAGGCAAATTCAACTCCAGCATTGGTAATAATAAAGTCAATTGCGATAAACTCGATTGCGCGAGTTGGTACAACAACAATTCTACCGTTTAGCTTGTTTGCTTCAACATCTTCTTGGGTATTATTTGTATCATCCATAACAATGGAAAATTTCTCAATACCAGACTGAGCCTGGATTAATGACAAAATAGGAGATGCTTGACTGATAAATCTTGCTCGAGTGTTTGCATTATTTGGTTCAAACAAGAGTTGTTCTGCGACATTTGAAATTTGCCTCTTGACTTCAAGTAACATCCGACGGACATTAACACGATCGAGGGCTGACCTTGTGATTTGTAACGTCTTCTGGCCGAATATCACAAAACCACCATCAGGGAAGTTTGCAATTGGATTGATTCTGGCGTCATAAAGACTGTCTCTATCACCTGATGTCAGCCTCACCTCAGTGTTCCTAACAAACCCGAGTGCACCACGGTTAAAGCCTGCTGGAGCAAACCAGGGAAAGGCAACACTGTCGTTATACGCAAGTGCACCGTATGCCGCAACTGATGACGGCACCATAACAGGTCTGTTATTTGTTTCGTCATCTATAAACACATCAGGGAAATATGTTGCAGTGTAGTTATTGTCAACACGTCGACCCTCAAACTGTTCAACTGTTTCTCTAACGTCAGGGCGCTTTGGATTGTCAAGGAAGAGTCTGTTTCCGTCTTCATCATAGTGTTGTGCATCCATTACATACATTGCAAGTGAATATGCCTTAACGCCGGTCATGGCTTCATCAGTAATGAAAGGATCTCTAATTCCTGGAACAGCCAGCAGGTTATGGCGGACAGTCAAAGGATCAGTCATAATATTGACTGCCTTAGTATAACTGAACACAGCATTATTTTGTGCACCCTTACCCATCATTGAACCGTCATCTGTTCCCACAAGTCCGAGACCGCCGGTAATGGAGTCACCTGCTTTACCACCTGTATCAGTTGCCGCGGCTTTGTCATTGAGATAATATTCATCCTTGTCAAGTATGTTTAACCCATCGAACCCTCCAAAGAATGGTATGGTAAACTTAGCGTAAGGTGTAAACCTATTAAACTTGACTGATGAGCTTGCAATTAAAGTTGCAAATGTAAATCTTCCAGATGTTAAACCATCATTAATTGTATATTTGGTTGATTCTGGATATTTGTCTCTCAAATATGCAGCTTCAAGCATATGTTGTCCTGCCGAACCTGTGAGATTTGTCATGGCAGTTGTTGATAGTGCAACTCTTGCCATTGTAAACTTGTTATCATTGAACACATCGGCACCAGTACCTGTGACCAAGTTGTCTAGGCCGATAATACCCTGGAATTTTCCATATGACCTAACAGTTTCGTTGATCAACGTACCAGCGTTTGGATTGAGACCTGCATTTGATACAGTGTTTTCATCACCGCAACGTAAATATTTCGTACCCCAATAAAGGCGTGAGTCTGCACGTTCTTTGCTTGATGGGTATCCAATATAAGGGCCAGCAGTCTGTGGAACGTTACCTTTTGTCACCTTGAACCTAAGTGGCAAAGGTGGCAAAATCGAGCCTGAAAGTCGGTTTTCCACCATCCCACAAACTCTTCTACCAACCACGTCAGTCGATCCTATCCAATCCATTTTCATCTTGTTACCGAGTTGTAAATTGTCACGGCCTTCAAGAACTGTGTTGGCATCATCAGTCATAGAATCAGATGTCTTAAGTACCGGAATACCACGGAAACCAAATGGTGTTGCATCTCTTGGAACTTCTCCATCATAGACTTTTTGGTTCAGAACAACACGAATATAACGGCTTATATTTGGATATTTTCCACTTACAACAATTCTTTGTTCATCAAGGTCCAGTGAGTCAAAGTTAAACCGAGGTTTAAAGTCACCAATTTGTTTTCCAATAAACCTGTCACTTTTGGGGTCAAGACTCACATCCGGGAAAGTCTCTATAACTTCTTTTGCCTCGTCAGAATCACCAAACTTTCTAACCTGAACTTCAAATTGACTGTATGGATAGTTTTCGTCAGTAGATGCCCGAATATTTGCAATACTAATTTTTAATTGATCGGAACCATATGCCCCATCAGAAATTGTTTCAAAGTGAAACAAATCATATTCCGTAGAACCAAATGGCTGTGATATAATAGGAGGTGTCTGAGGTGTTGTGTACCTTGTATCAAACCTTCCAAATGAATTACCATAGGTATCACTCTGTCCACCTTCAGCGTTAGTCACGCCAGATCCGGAGCACAACATAATTGTAGAATTTGCAACAGAATATGCAGTACCTCCGAGAATTTCGCGGATTGGTGCAAGTTCATGCTCAACTGGAAAGTCTAAGTAAAGCAAATGTTGCTTTTCTTGGAAATCTGTTGGGTCGGTATTGAGAACACGAGAAATATAATCATCACTTGTAGGATTCAAGGATGCAGTATACATTCTACAGCCTGGAATATTATCATCATTTGCCCATACTGCACCAGCTGATGAAGATACAATAATTCTAAATTTTCGATAAAAATCTTTAGATGAATCCCGGGCGAGATGACAAACATTATTTGGAAAATTAATAGGATCATCACCTGTAGTGCTTTCAGGAGACGGTGGCCACGCGGTGGAAGCCGTCATGTCAGTAATAATAATACGAGAGCCAGTCGAAGGCAATATCATAGCACGGGTGACATATGCAACATTTGATGCAGAGGCTGCAGTAACAAGGAATGAACTGTTATCACTGAATTGCGGAAAGGCAAAGCCTTCAACTGATGCTGAAATATAATGTTGTGCCTGCAAGAAAACCGGTTGCCCTGTTGTCAGCGTGTGATCCACACCTGCATCATCAGTACGAGTATATGTTTTTGCCGTTGCCTTAAAACCAGCCTTTGAAACAATTCCATAAGTTCTAGTATTGCTAATCTCAGACGACGTATCATTTGAACCAGCACCGAGAACTCGCATGAAAGTTACGGCGTCTTTCCACTTCAAATATTCGTTGACAGCATATGGACCTGCGCGTTCGGGATCTAGATCTCCAAATCTTGCAGTAAAATCTGATATTGAACCTACGGTTACTGGAATAAACGCCGGTCCTCGTTCTGCAGTTCCAATAACACCCGCAGGGGTACCAGTTGGTTCTACTTCCTGACCGGATAAATCAATTTCTCTCTCGAAAAAGCCGGGGGATCTAAAAGTTTGTTCAGCCATTATTGAGCTCCTTTTATGTCTTCAATGGTAATTATCTTTCTCAAAGTCAAGTTTCTATTTTGGTACCACACTAATAGTACCTAAATCATCAGTTAGTTGCGCTTGATAGACTGTTTCGCCTTTGCGCTCGTTTCTTTGTTTAAACGGTAAAATCTCCGACACTATCTCTCCATTGACTGGATCTTTGTATCTTCGGACCACCTCAACCGTCGTCCGGCCGGATTTGGCACCACCCAAACCAGCTTGATCATAGTAATCGCCTACATCTGCCACAGTCTTGCCGGCAATTGACTGTCCGGGGAGTGGGGCGTTCTCAGGGCCAAGGTCTCCATAAATGTAATCAGAAGGATCTCCACTTGGAACACCAACAATCGATTTTGTGTTTAATGGTGCATACACAGCTGTAAGATCAAATGATATTTGTGGAGCAGAAATAAATCTTCTAACTTCGTTTCTAGACCCTTCATAATTTGGGTTGATTATATAGGCTGGAACTGACATTGTGAGTGTATACTTGACAATACGCTCAGAGTCAGTGAAATCATTAAAATTGTTGTCAGGGCTGATATCACTATCAAGATAGGCAACAAAATAATAACCTTTGGCAGTTTCTATTCTAAATGTAATTTTAGAGCCAGTGTGAGGAGCATTCATGAATGACATAATTAAATCATTCATTTGTTGAGTATATTGTGTCCAGATGGTGACTTCATAAGTAGCAGTATAATATCTTACATTAGGCAGTTCAAAGATTTCAAAGATGTTATTATTTCCCTCTTGGGCCAATAATCGACCGGCTCTATAAACTGGATTTGTTTCATTCAACTCTCTTCTAGTAGCTATTTGTCCTGGTTTTGTACCATCACCGCGGTCACCTAGCTTATGAGAATCGCTAGCACGGTCATCCTGATTCTGTAATGCCTCTTTGTTCATAATACGTTGATAAGCGGCATCCTTAGGACTTAAACGTCTTTTTATTGTAACTGGAGCCGCCTGATTTGTAGCTGCACCCCGAGACATATTTTTCTGAATTGCAGATCGGGCTATTGATATTAGAGGTAGAATCAATGTATCGTTGGCATCACGGAGTGGTTTATTTCTTGAGAGTATTGCAAACCTTTCACCTGTTGCAAAAACAACTGGAACACGGATCACAGAGCCGTCGTGAGTATAAAATAGATCCAGATCTTTATTAAACAAGTCAAATACTGCTCGATCAACATCTTCAATCGTGCAGGAAGGGACAACAAAATCAGGATCTTTTGATATCCCTAATTCATCGTTGCTAGCATGTGTTTGTTGAAATGTACTCATCTTTAAGACTCATCATAAAACGAAGACTCAATTTTATTTGGACTTCCTCTTTTGGAAACTTCCGCAGGTTTCTCGGGAGCTTCAAGCTTACCACTTTTTATAAGTTCTCTCACATCTCCCGTTGGACCAAGACGATTTTCAGGTAGGCCGCGTTGCTGTACAAACACTTCCTGTATTGCATCCGAATCCGAATAATCTTCACTCGTGGGGCCATGAGGTTGTTTATCAATTTGACCTATTCTAGCTTGTGTGCAAGTGATCTTGTACCCAGTGGAGTACTCTATGAGGCCGTACACAAGAGAATCCTCTTCCACGGTAGTAAGTTCAAAGAAATTAGTGCCATAACTTAGATAATCACCTTCCCTAATTTCTATGTTCTTATTAAGCATATCACGGTGTTGAATATAAACAACAATTTTCTGATACTTTTCAGTGCCAAAGTTATTTGTAGTTACTTTTGAGCTGTCCCATTCAATCAGCGCATCTATTTCAATGGGTGGATCAAAAATCTTTTCTGGAGCTTCTTCGTAAACATCATGTACCTGAGTATATTCTTCTCTGACACGGTAGTAATAGACCTTTTGTCCTACTACATCTTTCATCACTTCCTTAGTGATGTCAGATACCAGATCAACTTCTCGGGGTGTAATAAATAAACGTGCCATATTAACCTATAATAATAGTCTTACCCATTGGAACGGGAATTGTCTTCAAAAGCCTTTGTAGGCTTTCAGCTTTATTTGCGTCTCCTTCGAGCATCTTTTCATATGTTAAAGACTCAAGTAATGAATTCATTTCTTCTTTTAGCTTAACCTGATCTTCCCGACCTTGAGATACTAAGTCAGTACCATTCAAAGTAAGATTATTGCCAGGTATGGGTACTGTTGCAAATTTAGAACGAACAAGACCTAAAAGCTCTTTAGACAGTGCCAAAGTAAAGCCATAAACCCAAGTCCTACCCATGCTGTTCAGTGTTTCATACTTTAAAAATCCATAAGGAACATTTGCAAATGAACTCACACCATCAATTGTAGAATCATTATAAGCAGGGTCAAATGGATTTGCACCAAACCCTACACGTAACCATAATTTTGACGGTGTCACTGAACCATTTGTGATGGCAGGGGTTGGATAAATTCTAATTTTTGTACCTTGTGTGGTATATGAATAATTTGACCGCCGGACGCGGTTTGATAAATCCATCTGCCCACCACGCAGAACATCTTCAAATACCGGTAAAACATAAAAAACTGTCTCAGGTGTAAAAGAATCAAATGCAAATTCATTGTTAAGATAGTTTATCGCAGATGTTGTATCAAAAAAGCGATAAGCAGCTTGTGGTGAGAAGTGAAAAACTTCCATAATTTTCATTCTTCCAGCACCACCATCATTAAGACTTGATGAAAACAATAAATTTCCAGCGCCGTCCTTTAATTGACTATACATGTCATAGTCTTGTTGACCTGCGACTAAATCGATCGAACCGGATAATGTGTTATATGAACCACCGATTCCGGCTTCTTGGGCATATGGTTCCGCCAGCCTAAGTACAAAATCAAGTGTTTCATGAGCATACTTACCTTCGACATTAGAACCGGTTGAAATTCCCATTAAATTTGAAAGTTGCGATTTAGTTTGGTATTCATTGACCAGCGATCCATACTCCATAACCGCTTCTTCAAAACAAGCCCATATCTGTTTTTTAGTGAGCTCTACACTTAAAATATCATCACCCAACTTTCTCTTAACAAAAGGAATAACCTTATCGGCATCATCCTGAAAAATAATGTCTTCATCAAAAAAACCAAAAGGTGTTGGGTTGAAAGTTGTTGAGAATCTCGACATATTTCTTTTGCTCCAATCAATGATTAACTATCATTGAAAAAATCAAGATTACTTAAAAGAAAAAAGGTTCTCCTGCTTTTGTGTGTGTAAATCGCACACAGGAGAACCTCAAAAAGACTAAGTAAGTTATTAGCGTTTAAGCCCAACTTTCTTCGATACCTGACCTTTGAATAGTGAAAATTCATGCTTACTAACAAAGTTGCTTGTATCAACTGATCCGCCTGAAGCAGAACATTTTCTTTCAAGGTCTGCACATTTTTTAGCAAGTGCATCAAGTTCCCTACGAAGTGCTGCCACTTCAGCCTCTAACTTAGCTGTTGATGGTTTTTGTGGGGTTGATGCTTCTCTAGCGCTCTTTAAAGTAGCCATTTTTCTCTCCTTTTCTTAAAATAAATATAATCTTCTACTAGCTAAAACGGCCACCTACCAAAAGATAGGTGGCCGCTAAAAGACTACCTAATCACTATTGATTAGATAATATCCATGTTCAAGCAAGTAACTGAACCGTAGAAGTCAGAACGAACCATCTTCTTACCATAGCGAGTCATGACACCCTTTCTTGGGGTGAAGTCCTCAGGAGCAAAGATAGTAGGAGTGACAATCAGCGGCACATACGGAGCGTAAACGTAACCGGTCTCAAGGTAGCTACCACCCTTATAACCAACCAGAACCTGGTTGCGTGGGAAGTATGGATCCTTGTAAACTGTGAAACGGTTGCTCAGTGTACCAACCTTCTCGGCACCGATGCTAAACGGAGTCTGAACTTGACCTTCTCCATCAAGACTGTAGCTTGGACGATACATCACAGAAGCCTCGAGGATTGTAGCAACTTCAGGTGAAACCACGATGAAGTTAGCTGAACCACGAAGGGTCTTACGGTGAATCTCGTTACCTACGTCAATGATAGTCTCAATAAGAGTCTCATACCATTCGCGGACAGTACCGGTGAATGAAGCACCAGAAGAATCAGCGGCGGCAGTACGCTTATTGACAAAGTCACCAGGTGAACGGCTCCAATAGAAGCGGGTGTCAGCCTGAGTGAGCAGGTCATTGAGTATCTCACGGTCAATTTCCAGAGCAATCTGCTCGGAGAGGATTTGAGTAAGCTCAACCTCAGCATCTAAACTGTGATAAGCATTCAAGTCCTGAGCAAGTTCTGGTGACCAGCGAGCACGGAGCTTACGAGTCTGAGCTGTAACAGCAACCGACTCAACCTTGATGTCGATTTCTGGAATCTCTGGAGACGGTGAAGACCCAAAGTTAGACTCAAAAGCAGGTAGTGTAATAGATGCACCATCATCAATATTCTTTCTTGCATCCGAAAGAGGATACGACATAGAATATGCAGTAAGAGCAACACCAGCATCACCACCATCATCAACACCGCCAGCAGCAGCATCAGTAGTACCAGAAACAATCAGCTTGAGAACAGTTGATCTCGAAGTCTGATCGGCCATAGGATCTGGGGTGAATTTACCACCAGAATAAGTACCAATCTCATTCAAACGACGAATGTTAAGAGTACCTTGACCTTCCTGAATTGTCTGATCAATGTTCCGGAAACCGGATGTTGTTGTTGCACCAGATTCATTGAACAGGCCGACTGACTTGACCAAAGATGTGTCAAACACCTTGTTTGAAGAACTCATTGCAGAAACGCTGACAAAGAGGGCATAATATGCCGCATCAGACTGTCTGTATGTGAGTGAGGTATTGATACCTGGCTTGTTGGCATCAATCTCGCTTGTAATCTGTGGATCAAACATGAGCAACTTACCATCAGAGCCAGTTGCCTGGAGTGGAAGTGTCCATCGGTCCATGCTTTGAAGCGAACCTGAACCATTACAGAAAGTACCAGAAGCAATAACATTTGTTGTATCAACGTTGGTACCTTGGGCGGTTAACGCGAGCTGGCCATAAACCCTGGAATAACCAGAACCAGCAAGATCATATTGACCACCCACAGCAAGCGAACCAGACCGAATGCCTTTTCCAGGAGGATTACCATAAAGAGAGGAGCCGGATGCGTAAACAGCAGTTTCGGAATCTCCAGGGAGACCACCGACGGCAGTACCATATGTGTAATCAAGATAGAAAAGCAGGCCGGACGGCAAGCTCATAGGTTGAATTGAAACGAGCTCGTTGGCAACAAGGCCACCGAACACGCGGCGAACGATTGGGAATGCAACGTTTTGGAAACCAGACATATCACCTGAATCAACCATAGCGCCACCACCATTTCCAAGTGAGCTCTGCTCACGAAGGACCTGTGCGGCTTGGTTTTCAAGTAATGTTGACATGACTTCACGATGCTGGCCATTAAGACCACGAAGAAGTCCGGTTCTGGACCACTTCTCTACGAGTTGACGGTTTTGGGCGCCCAGATGTCTCTGGCGAATACCCTCCGTCAACTGCTCAAGTGAAAACTTCGACATTTTGTTTCTCCTTTTAGAAGTTTGGGGATATTATTTCTTACCGTTAAGACCGGCAAGAAGTGCCCATCTATCACCATCAACTCCATTACTTGCCGGACTTGCCGACCGAGTTGATCTCGACGATGATGCGAGCAAGCGGTTTTTACTCTCAGAGAGTTTACCACTTTTTTGATTAAGTGAAGCACTGAGACTCTTATAGAGTAACTTGGCTTCATTTACGGTCTTGGCACTATCTAAAGCCTCGACAATTGCGCGTTGCTGCTTTTTAGTAAGATCACGATTCTGCATGAGCTTATTAGCAAAAAGTAACTTGGCATTAAAAACATTCATTTCATGTAACTGCTTCCGAAGCTTTTCATTGGCTTCTGAAATTCGAGAGGTTTTTGGTGTTGCTCGCCGGCGTCGTGGTGTACGGCGCCGGGTTTCGGCAACCCTACGACGTGGGCGACGCATACGGTTCAGTTCAAGATGAAGAGCCTCAACAAGATCTTCCTCCGAAACTTCGATAACCTCATCGGAACCACCCCAAGCATCTTGAGAATCCATTGGGTCACCAATCTCAGAATCATCATCAGCTGGATCTCCCTCTTCGGCTTCAAGACCTTCTCTCATGCGAATAAGTTCACGGCGAAGCATAGCCTCGTCAATCTCGTAAACCTCGTCCACATCATGATCGGCCTCACCGAGTTCAAGAACCTCTTCAGAATCCTCAACCTCAAGACCATCGTCACCAACTTCAACCTCTTCCTCCTCTTCAACCTCGACTCCATCGTCAAGACCAAGAGCAGCAAGAAGATCACTTGCGGCGGTCTGAATTTCTTCGGCTGCGTCAGCAGCGGCGTCTACATCGGCCTCGACCTCTGCAGCAGCATCGGCTGCAACAGCAGCCTCTTCTTCGGCGGATTCTTCTCCGTCCTCTTCTCTTATCATTTCCTTTAAGCCCTCGTCAGCCTCAAGCTCTTCGAGGAGCCTGCGGAATGCGACAGCATCTCGTCTATTTGCCATGTGCCTTATCTCCTTTATGGTTTGTTTAAGCTGGCTCAAGAGCCCTAAATCAACAGACTCCTCAATAACTATACCGCTAGACGCCAAACTAACGGCTTCATCTAAAAGCTTTGAATAATATATTAGCGCTATTTTCCTCTGCGCTGGCGTTGCATTATTCAAATCTCTTTTCTCGAGCAATGCAGAAAGTGTTCTAGTTTTTCTTGCCAGCTCATTAACCCTGATTCTTGGAGAGTGTTTTCCTAAGATATAGGACTCAACCATATCACTAACCTGTTGTCCCAGGATCAAATCTTCATCATCAACAACATCCTCAGTCTCCATATCAATATTAAGATCTCCTTGAACGTCGATCTTTATTTTAGGAGCAGCAACTACTGGAGCTGCAGGTGTTGTGACAGGTGGTGGAAACGGTGTTGCCAAATCAAATTCGACAGATTCGGAATCTTCGATTTCGTCACTCAACAAATCGTCAAGCTCATCCAGATCCTCAACCTTTTTCTCACCTAAAAGTTGTGATTCAATTAATTGCCGTATTCTCGGTGTAACGGCATCAATAATTTTATTTTTTGCATTTTCTTCCGCCATCCTTTTCAGTTCATCGACTTCAAGGAGTGCTTCTTTGTATAAAGTTGAACTCATGCGCCTTCCCACAGTAAATCATTTGTAAATATCACTTCTCGAGCTAACTTTCTGCTGTTCTTGCTCTAAATGGATCAAATTAACCATTCTTTTTATCAAGTCAACATGTTTTTGATCGATATCAGTGTTCATAATGTCAGTTAAATTCTCAGCAGGAGCCGCATCAAGCTTGCTTGGCTCCGGATACGAACCTTTTGACCAACCTCTTTTTGTTCCTGTTGGTCTAATTCTAGTTCTAAATGATGCGGTTGGACCACCCGGTTCTCTTGGCCCTGTCCCTCCCGCAATTGCCTGCTTATTTCTATACATCCTTGGGAATGGTACCATCCCTTTTGCAGTTGTTAATTCCGACAATTTTGTCGTGCCGTCTACAAAATGAAAAGGGTCGGTTGAATTTTTAGCATATGGATCACTTGGAGCATAGGACAAGAGCTTTTTCACAACGGAAGTGTATGTATCGGTGTCAATTGATGCTTCAGCCTCTTCATCATGTTCTGGAGGTTCTGGATATTGCATAAACGAACGGGGTTTATGAAACTTTGCCTTAAGACGTCCATATCCCTTATCTAAATTTGCATCATAATGTCCATATCTATTAATTTTCGAACCTGGCTTCATTATACAGGCCTTGGGGTAATAAGATCTGACCATCCATATAACCCTGCATCATAAGTAGGGCTTCGGCCAATTTGTTTTGCATCTTGATCTGTCTGAGCAGTACTCGCCAGAGAAGGGCTTATAATACTCCCATTTTGATTCTTTCCAGCTCCGCCATCTTCAAGTTTTCTAACAAACTTTGATTCCATGGGTGCAATCAAGGCTGGATCAGCTCCATTTCCTTCTCCAGGTGAAGCAACTGAAGGTACAAAACCACCATCAGGCCATCCCTTTCCTAAAGTACCAACTGCACCAAGCCCTTCAATTGTTGTGGTTGTAATCAAAGGTGGCTTTTCCCCAGCTTCATCAGCTTCATTAAATGTCTTCGAAGCGGCGACGGTGGTGCTCCCTGCTTCCCCATACCAAGGGCCGTCTTCATCTCCCCTCATAACGTTTCCAAAGTAACCCTGCCAAAGGTCGTTCTCTGCTGGAAAAGCGCTGGGTGTTTGCGGAAAGCTCTGGCGTGCTGAATTTGCCTTTCCTAATGCCCATTCAGTATAGGGACCCGAAATTGTTGGGAGCTCGTCTGCCACTTATATTACCCTGCTGCAGGTGAATTGCCTGTTGTTTGGGGGGATGTTAAAAGACCATTCCCTGATGCCTCGGACGTTTCTGATGGACTTGCAGTCGAGCCAAGATCGCCATCGTGGCCACCAACTGGTTCAACTTCAGGTACAGCCGTTGCATTTGCACCTTCACCCTCGCCTGGAGAGGCAGTATTTGGAACCCTCGGGCCCGCAGGTAGACCACCACCACCGGTAGAAACATCATCAATGTTTGGCGCAGTGGAAAAGTCCATATTAACAGTACCAAACAGAGTATTTTTACTCTGCTCACCGTCAAGAACTTTTGTTTGATAGTATTCTTTCAATGAAAGTCCATCTTCATTACAATTATCTCCTTCAGTTAAAACTGGGCTTGTTGCATATGAAGCATTTAATCTTGCCGTATTGCTCTTTCCAAGACCACCCTCTGTAGGTGCTCCATCGCCAACCGTTGTTCCTTGTATAGCACCCATCTTATAATCCCTTCAAGATTCGCTTTGCAACTTTCTTGCGGGCTTCTTGAATTTTACGAAGACGTCGGCGCAAGCGCGTTTCTTCAAGCTTTAAAACTTTTGCATGATCTATATCTTTTGCAAGTGCCTTTTCAGTACCAAGCTCATCGGCATCAACCTCATCCGCCTTCACGCCTTCGGTTGACTCAAGCTCTCCCGACAGTGTCTCCCGCAAGACAAGCTTGCGTAAAACTGCTGGTGTTAATTTTTTAATTTTTCTCATTGTAAACTCCATGAGCTGTGCTCAAAACTAAATATCATTATATTTTAAAAAATGTCAAATGAAACAACAAATAGCTTCATCATCCAGTAGAAACAGTATAAGGTGACTTTCCAAGTATTAAACTCCTGCCTAAAGCCTCAGCTGTTGTACCAATGCCAGCCAATGAATCGACCGAACCATCGTCATGAACAATTTCTGAATCATTTGATGTGTTGGCTGGACTTAAAACAGAACCATTGTTTCCGCCTGTACCCATCCAGCTTGGTGCTGTTTTTGCCGGCTGGTCTTCTGGTTTTGTAGACTTATTCTCTGGTGTTGCAGTGTTTGGAACCCGAGGACCCATGGGCATGCCGCCACCAGACCCAACAGCATTTCCATTAAAATCAGTCAAAGAATCATCGATTAATGGAGCGGATTTATAATCCATGTTCAAAGAAACAGTTGCAGTACCTTGCGCATTATATAAGGCAGAAAAATCAGTATTAAGTGTTCTGTCACCACTAAGCTCGGCTACATAAATATTTCTAATCATATCATCGTCGAGCTTAGTGCTTGTGGTATCATGGATTGGACTTGAGGCATAAGCCATCGCGGATATCGCATCATCTGAAGATCCCATGGCATAAGTGCCTAAACCCATTTGGCCGGCATATTCAATGACAGTTGATGTCTGCTCTGCGGCAGGTGACAATCTTTTAACAGTACCGTAAGTTGTTGTGGACATCAGTTATTTAACTTCCTAATGTTGGTATCTCATAATCGGCGATGTCTGCAGTGGAATAATCAACAGTTCCAAGATCACCACCATGACCAGGCACAGCAGAAACACCTGGTTGTTCATCTGCCTTGGTTGAAAGATTCTCTGGTGAAGCCGTAGTTGGAACAAATGCATTTGCAGGTGTACCTTTTCCATCACCGGCACTTGAGACACCGTCAGTGGTCACCCCGGAAGTGAGGGTGGTTTCACCTTCAATATAACTGACTGGTGTTGCAGCGTCCAGCGACGGATGCGCGCCATAATCCATATTAATTGTACCAAAATCAATATTAACACTTTGGTCACCGTCCATTACACCTTGTAACAATTCTCTTTGGGTTTCGCGGGTTGCCGTTACTGAATCTCCCATTAATGGACTTGATGGGAATGAAGACTTCATCGAAGCATCATCAGAATTTCCATAACCATAATTCCCGGTGCAGAGATCTCCACCAGTTCCAGGTTCCAATCGCGTAGTTGTACCATTTATACTCATAGTTAATCCTTATACCAAACAAGCATAAGTATTCATAAAAAACAAAAACCTAACCTTTTCTTGCATCATCTGCAAAAGCCAAAGCAGCCCAGTTTGATGCACCTTCAAAAACATCCATGGGATCTACCGATGCCATTGTTTTAGTGGCAACGTCACCTTGTGACATTCTCTGCGCCATAGATCTTCCAGCAATGGACCTGTCATTCTTACCATCAGCAGCCATCATATTAGGTAATGTATTTTGTGCTGTATCCCTAAGAATACTCTCCATGACGCTGTTTCCACCTGATGCTGCCTTAATTCTTTTTTCAATCGCGGGGTTTTGTGAAGGCTTTTTCCGTTGTGTACCCATGCTTATCAAATCAGGCGCTTTGCGGCGGGGGGTAGTTGCTTTTTTATTGCTACGTACGGGAGGAGAATGAGACTCACTCAATGTTACCTTTGAACCCGATAATCCTTCGGCCAGTATTTCAACCAAACACTCTTTAACAAGCCCTTTTAAAACTGCCCTAGAAAACTTTGCCATTGTTGCCCCCTATGACACCGAACCGTAGTCATCTTGATCATATGTTGGAATCAACCCACCGTCAATTTCCGTAAGGGCGGCTACCACGCTTGTTGCAGTACCGGAACCGCTGACTATTATTATCTTTCTTGCCTTGACACGAAATGTTGCAACTGCGTCCTTCGGAATGGTAAACACCGCGGAGTTGGTGTTGCCAAACTGTACAGTGGCAGTACCACCAGATGCCGCAACAGTAACCTCTGACGTTACTTTATTTAGCCCAATCGTCTTTGTTTCCCCCGAAGCTGCGGTTGCAACGAACGGAATTCCAGAGGACTGATATGCCGGTACATAATTGGCGGATGGTTTTGCGTTTGCTAAACTCATGATTTCTCCCATGATAGAATATCGTTACAAATTCTATAAACTCTGTCCGATGCGTTAAATACTTTGTTGAGATCTGCCCGGGAAACCTCAACACCTTCACGCATCATAAAGGCACCCGGAGTTGATGGTTCACTAACAAAATCCCAGCAAATTAGCTGGAAATCATCTTGTACTACCTGGTGCATTCCCTGGCTTGTTGTCGAACCAACTCCCCTGGAAGAAATTCCAAGCGTAACACCTGATTCGACTAATGATTGTAGAATTTTTCCGGCTGGAGTATCAAGCAGCTCAACGGTGCCATAAACAATATCACCGTCCATATGTGCAGATCGAATAATGTGAGAAGCATTCTTTAACTCAACAACAGAAGAATCTGGATGATCACATTCCCCAAGCGCACGATTTTCCTTGATAAATTTTTGATAATTTCTTATTTCCCGCTCCAAAATAATCCGAGGGTACACTCTGCCATTTTGATTGAGCGTATCGGCTTTTTGCAAAATTCCTTTCATTATAATTTTACCGCCGTTCAGGTCCCTTGACTCTTTTATTGATTCGACCGAATAGTCAAACGGCGCCCATGAAGTAATTAAGTTAACCTTAGACATTTGTCATCCCCTTTAATTCATTTGTCAGTTGATCTAACATCATTATCCTTGACACTGAATCGATATCGTGTGAAAAATTTGTATCAATAATTACATCTCTTGTTTTAGTAACTTTCTCAAGCAAAAACTGATCACCTGACATTTTTTGATATTTCTCAATTAACACTTTTACGTCTTTCTGTATAAGTGTCATTTGTTCTTTAAGTTCACTTGCTTTCCCTTCACAATATAGCCGAATAATCTCCGCCTGCCGATCACTAAATGTCGAACCGTACCTTGCCTGCAGTTTCTCTTGCATAATACTAACGGTTAAATCATTAACATTTTGTGTAACATGGCGATTCAAGTCAGTGCTAGCACCTTCTCTCATTAACCAATTTTGAATCGTTGACTCATGTAGAGCAATTTGAGAAATATTTGAATCTGTAGATCGCCAGGAGTTAAACAGCTGTTGGGCGGATGCATAAACCTGATAGTTTTCAATTTTCTTATTATAGAAATTTTTATCGTTTAATTTATGATTAATATCTCTTATCAACAATGATTTTTCCCTGTCCAGTTTATTCGCATTATGATTTAGCGATGCTTTTTTAGCCTCATCTATAATTCTAAACGCAAGTTGTTCTGTAGAATTATTGGTCTTTACCAGTGCATTAAAAAGTCTAAACTCTTTATAAAGTTCGGTTCCCTTTCTAAATCTATCATGGATTATATTTTTAATAATATTGGTTGTCGATTCATCGTTCTCTACAATTGACTTACTTAAATGATAAATTAATTGTTCATAAATCAGACCGACATTCCTCTTCTTGTTATGGCGTGCCATTGTGATCTTTGTCTCCTGTTAAATCTTCTATTGAATTGATGTTATCAGCATCTTCTCTTAAAACCCTTACCTTATTATCTATTAGGTCGTCGAGGCTTAATAACGTTTTTGCAAGGCGAGAATCTATACGCGGTTTATTAACTGCAAATCCAATATCATCATTCAGTAGATCCGCAAATTCATTTTCAATTGATTCGAATGGTTTGTTACTTGTATCCCTAGAACGTGTTTTTGAACCTACACCTGTTATATTTGCAAAATCTGGCATGTGATGATACCCAGGCCCGAGTCGGTTTTTGCGGCGGCGGATTGGTTCTCCAAATGCATTCTTTATTTGACGGTCGAACTTTATAGGTGCATCATCATCATCAATAGAAACTAATTCTTCTTCGTCTTCAATGCGATTTTCATCACCCACCAATAAATCACCAATTACGGAGTCGCCTGAAAATAAACCTCCGGTGTCGTCGCCAGCTGGTTCACCGCCACCGGTTTCCTCTTCCACCTCGGCGGCGGCTTCAACGTCGGCATCTGATAATTTATCCTGAATTCTACCTTGATCAATGTATTCAATTTCTTCATCCGTGAGGTGCATAACATTTTTCTGTATCCATCTTCTATCAACAAGGCCCTCTGGAGCCTTTCCGGCGATGTCGAAACGGGTGCTGATCAGCTCTAATTTTTGTTGTTGAGCTATTGATGATGGGTTAGATAACTTTAGTTCGAAGTCAATTAAAGTTTCTCCAGAAAAGCCATGAGAATAAAGATGAATCATTGCCACTTTATTAAGTTCAGATATGACTGTTCGCTGAATTCGTGATATCGATCTGGAAAATCGAATATCTTCCTGTGCCAACGTTGCCTTTGAGCCTATGTCTTCGTCATAACCCAAGTATGCCTTAGGAATCTTTAATGCTGCGAAAAGTTTTTTCTGAATATATTCAACGTCTTCAATCGCAGTTGTGTTTGTACCACCAGCAAGTGTATCAATTTTTGTTCCAGAATCACCGCCTCTAACTGGAATAAAATAATCCTCGTCCACACTCATTGGATTATAACGTAAATCGACTCGGCCGTCTGATTTATTGATAACTGGTTCTCTCTTCAGTGAATTCTTAGCCTGTTCCAGATAAGTCGGAACATCTTCTGGAGGGACATTACCTACATCTATATAAAAAACTCGCCGCTCGGGAGAGCGAATAACTCTATAAACCAACATGGCATCTTCAATTAAGATTAACTGCCTCCAAATTCTACGAGCTGATTCTAAAACGCTTGAACCATAAGGCAAAAAGGCATCATTTCCAAGCAATCGAAAATGTGAAACTTGCCAATTTTCAAGAATTTGGTTCCCTTGTGTCATCCATCTAAAGCGTACAGCGGCGGGATCATTAGGATCAAATCCCTCCTCACGTTCTATCTCTGCAATGGGAATAGGATAACATGCCACGACACCAAATTCCGGTGAAACATCGTTAAACAAGAAAAAATCACCATACTTGCATAAATTTCTAACCCACATTGGAAGATTAAAATCTACATTTAATGTATCATAAAAAAGCGTATGAAGCAATTCCCTAATCTTTCTGTTTTCAGAGTAAATGTGGAGAACATTTCCCTTGTCATCAGCAGACACCGTCTCTTCCGCGTAGATATCTAAGGCAGATGAGATCTCTGGTGTTGATTCCATTTCAGAAAAATCCGAATATCTACTCATCCTATCAAACGAGCCGTAGGCACTCATTGTACTACTGTAAATATCGGAGTGAGCCCTTCGGAATTGCTGCAAAGAAGTAGGGCCAGCTGCAGCTGGATCTTGCCCATCAAATGATCTCACCCTTCTTTTAATTGACGGTCCGTCTCTAAAAAGTGAGGTCAGTCTTGAAAATAAACTTGTTTGGTTTTCTGCCATTTTTTACACCACGACCTAATTATACTCTTATTTTATCAACCATAAAAAGTCGGTTAACGGATTTCTATCTTTTTCCGAACTTGGTTGATCACCTGACACTATTACTGGTTTGAATGGATTTAGTCTTTGCATATCTTTTAACGCCGGATCTTGAAAATTGGCATCGTCGACTTTATTTACCGCCATTGCCTTCAGCATAGCTGTATTAAGGTCTATTGTTTGTTTGGAGTAATCACCTGACGCGTCGAAAAGCCAACACCCAATTGCAAGTGCCATAACTAAATCATCATTTTTTCCCCTCATAGCTTGAGGTTTATTCCCCTTCCAGATAAACGTTTTAAGCTCTTCATAAATTCTGGATGAGTATATCATTAAATTCTTATTTCTAACAACTTCTTCCAGTTTTGTAAGAATTTTTGCCCTAGACGGACCTTGCGTAGAAAAACCACCTTTGCCTATATTTCCATCACCATACATTACTGCAAATTTATCTTTTTCTCTTGCAAAATAAATAGCAGGATACTTTAGTTCATTAAGTTTCATGAGGACTGCATAACCATAGGTGTTGCTTTCTGGAGCAAGTAAGGCATTGTTATAACGCCTGCCGGCTTCGGCAAGAACAGATGCGAAATTATCAGGAGGTATCTTTGCTTTAAAATCTGCGACGACTTCGCTACTTTGAATATCAAACACCACGAATGATGAATAATCAGCACCGTCACCCCTTGCGACATCAGCACTAATCAGATATTTCTTTTCTGACAGTGGGTACTTCCACACCCACACAGCATTTTCAGGACCCCATCTATCAATTGGATTTTTTATGCATTGCCTCACGTATTCTATTTCTCTGCTTGTCAAAAACGTGTCGCCGGCAGCTGCGAAATCACACAAAAGCTCTTGTGCTATTTGCTTTTCATTTAATGCCTTGCATTCGGTATTAAACCACTGATCATCTCTTTCTGGGTGTACGCTCCACGGCAGTTTTGTAGGATGAAAGTCGTTCTCGCCGGACTCGGCTTTCATGTACAGATCATAATACTGCCCACCAACACCATTTGGTGTTGACAAGACGATTGCTCTACCACCAGTGGATAGTGTTGGGTATAATCCCATCCAAAGCTCATCAAAATTCCGGACGAATGCGGCTTCGTCGATGATCAACAGCGAAAGAGCCTCAGAGCGGCCGGCGTCCTCAGATGTGGGTATTGCCTTGATCGTAGACCCATTACTAAATTCAATGCTCTGCTTATTATTTCCTACAATTTCAGGAATAACAAGCCAAGGAGGCAAACTTCTAATTGCAACCTTTACTTTTTTGATAAAATTTTGAGCGACTGCTAACTTTGTTGCAATAACAAGTACATTTTTATCTTTATAAAAAATTGCAAGCCAGACGGCATATGCAGCTACTAATGTTGATAAGCCCAATTGTCTAGACTTGACAATTATATTAAAGCGATTGTCAATAAAATCTTTTACACAATCATCCTGAAATGGATAAGTGTTAAATGCTATCGTGCCACGTTCGGGATGCTGAATTTTTACGTATTTGTTGATAAAATAATGTGGTTCTTTTCCACACTTAACAATTTCATTAACTTGGCGCTTTTTATTATTTGCCGCCATTCAAAATCTCAAATTCAACAAATCTCCGATACAGAAAAATTCTCCGGGGATTGTTCATCGATGCATTAACAAGCTCAAGAGAATCGTGATCAGACACATCCTCCAGCTTTAAAGCGCCACCAGACATTTCCTTGAATTGTTCCTTTGCCTGCTTTACAAGATCTGCAACTCGGACTACTGATTCTTCTGCAAGACGAGCTTGTTGGAATCTCATATCACGCTCTGAGGCGAAGTATGCTGTAGTACTGTACATGATTTTGATTTTATTACCCTGCAAGTCAGCCTTGCAATTGTAGGTGCCAGATGATGACCGGCCCCATGATGAATTGAATATATTACCTAAAATATTTACTTCGTTTGAACTTAACATTTTAACCCTCTCATTGTATAAATATGTTCACGTTCTCTATTTTTTATAACTCTATTTATTTCTTTGCTCGACGGTCTCCAACCTTTTTTCCATTTTTTACTATTTGGTTGCGCAAAAAATAGAGAGCAATACTCGCAACACGCATATTTTCTATATTCAGCAATATCGCTGTGGCGCATCATATAGTTACAAATCGAACAAACCAGTGGAACCTTTTCATAACTTTCATCAGATAAAATTCTCATATCATCAAACTGAATTAACATATGAATTGGCTCCCTTCTTAGTGATCTCAATCAAATTATCAACACCATCCTTTACGGCTTCAATGTGTGATATAATAAAAATACTCTTAAAATAATTTTTTAAACTCTGTAATAAACGACTACAGGACTCAACATTTGTCTCATCCAGCGAACCAAAGCCTTCGTCAATGATCAGAATATCAGACTTTGGTAACATCGATATGTTTATTAGCGCAACTCTAATTGCTAATGATGAAAGCATTTTTTCCATTCCAGAAGCACATTCTATTGGTCGCCTTGAGTCGCCATAGTCAATATAAATATTCATTTCGTTAGAATCTACTGGAGCCTCTAAATCAATAGTAAAATTAGTACTATCACCTAATATTTTTGCAATTTCCGCATTAATTTTTGGCATTCGGCTGTTTAGGATATGAAGTGGAACACCTCTTTTGCTGGTTGCGGTAAGTAATGCATCATATACTTTCCACTGTTCAAGTGTTATTTCATAATCATTCTTTTCTTTCTTAATCTGCTTTAACTTATTTTTTGCTTGGCCGATTTTTTCACTTAAAGACAGCCTTAATACATCATTCTTCTTGATATTTTGTTCTATATCATCAATTTTTTTAACCATGTCCGTAATATCTGTAGATCCGGATTCAATTAACAATTGTGATGACATAACAGTAATCTGATCTGACAATAGAATTTCAGATTCTTCTAAATCGGTTTTTTCTCGATTTAATTTTGATATTTCGAGCTCAATTTCAGATCTCTCTACACGAAGAGACCCGGCTTTTTTCATAATATTTCGATATGTCTCGATTTTATCATTTAACTCTTGATCTAGCAAATTACTAAAAGCCTTTTGAATCTTTGAGGTTGTTTTGCTCATTTCTGATACTTTTTCAACCTGATCATTTATTAATTTTGCGTTTTTATGCGACTTTTTAATAAACTTACACGAAGGAAATTGCGTCCCACATGGAACATCACCAAGAATTTTAGCGGACTCTTTTTGTCTTTTCAAAGTACTTCTTTCAGTCTCTAACTTGTGTTTTAATGTAATTAAATTCCTTTCAAGCTCTCTTTGTTCTTGTAGCTTTTCTTCAAGCTCTGCCAATGGAAATGTCTTTTCAAACATTTCTGCTTTTTTAATTTTTCTCTCCTGTTCTTCGAGACGGACATTACAAACTGGAATCTTAACATCTAAATTCGCGAGTCTACCAATAATTTGTTGTAGTTTTTGCTTCTTGGCTGTTAATTCATGTTCGGTTACTGCTCCAGAGGGATTTATTTCATTTAACTCTAGTTTCAATCCAGCCAAGCGACTTTGGAGGCTTGACATCTCGGTTTCAGCTTGCTTTATTTTTTTACGATCTTGTTTTATTTCCAACATTGTCTCAGAAATTAGTGAATCCCAATTTCTCTCTGGAATATTCGTCAGTAACCCTTTTACATGATATGAATCTTTATTGATTAAATCATGTAATGCTTCAAAAACACCCAAATCTAAAAAATTCGTTAAAATTGCCTTGCGTGATGTGGCCCTCTCTTTAATAAAAGAGTTAATTTGCCCTTGCGAAGCAAAAGATGTCATAAAAAAATCAGATTTATCACCGATTAAAGACTTTAAAACATCGTCGGTGTCACGTCGTTGTTCGCCAGTTGCATCTTTTATAATTTCACCACTTTCATCAACTTCAAAAATATTTAAATGTGTTGATGCACTTACCTTACCTGAGCGTGAGGTTTTTTTCACCGACTGTCGTTGAATTTTATATTTTCTGCCATTAACAGTTATGTCAATTTCTACTTTACAATGATTTTTTCGAGTGTTAATTATGTGCAAATTTTTCAAAGAACCGCGGTCTGATGTATTGTACAGACCATAACTAAGTGTGCCAGGAATTGAACTTTTTCCGGCGCGGTTTTTGCCAAACAAACCAACAACACCGGTCAGTTCAGAAAAATTGATTGTATTATCTTTCCCATAGCCAAAAGTATTGTCAAATTTCATGTAATCAATAGACCACCTGGTTCCTCGAGCGGTGTCTGCTTTTGGAATCATTTCGCAGTACTTTCTAAGTTTAGAAGAAATCTTTTCCCACATTTTTTCATTAAAATTCTTTTCACTGTGAAAATCTTTTACCAAATTTATTAATGTATTGTGATCCCGTAAGTTCACAACATCGGCTGACGACACTTTCATCTGATTTTGTTGTTGACTTGACTCAACTCGAGTTACAATCTCAGAAGTATTAAATTTTTCTCTCAGCAATGATTTAAGCTGTTTTATTTCAGCACGCGGAACGTCCTGTGGGTGACGGAGCCTTACTCGAGCATTAAGCGGTATGTAACCATCTATAATATTGTTTGTATCAATCTCGCTCCACTCAAGTGTAACAAAAGGTATCCTGTTCTTTAGTTCTATAAACCTACTTGTATATGACCCTGATTTTGATATCTCCCAGAGGAGCCAACCTTTCTCGATACCTTCACCATAATTCTGTTGTAGAGTTGAACCTGGATACGCTATCGTTTTTTCAGAATTTAAATATTGCCTTTTGTGGATGTCACCAAGCATCACAAAATCAAATCCAGAAAACATTGATGCTTCTACCTCACCATCAATTTCCCAATCACTTTCAATTTCGCTACCCCTTACAGCACCGTGATACAAAGCAATATTAGTATAACCGTCCTGCGGCTTTACAATCCCCCAATTTTCTTCATCAAAACAAGAAAATACGTTCCAGCAAATTCCATCGCCAGCAGGATAATTCCCAGACCACTTATAAAGGTGTAAATTATCATGAGAAATTGCATTAATAATTGGACTAATTGCGTCCTGCCTATCTTTATTACTAACAAGCCCATCATGATTGCCTAAGATAATATGTGTAGATGCTATCTCGGCCATTGACCTAAACCACCACGTTAAAATATCAACAAGCTCTGGAGATATCCCATGAGTTTTAGAATGAACGATATCACCTGCTATCACAATGTGGTCTGGCTTTATCTCTTTACACTGTTGAAAAAATTCTTCAAATGCATTTCGATATTCATCATGCCGTGACAATCCACGAAAGTGAATGTCTGCAAGGTGAGCAATTTTTAACATATTATCCCTTAAAAAATAGAACTTGATCTTATTTTCTTAATCTTTGAATTTAATAATGAAACTGAGGACCATGGTTTTGCGTTTTTCAAAGCAACCGAAAAATCAGATCTTGACATTTCCCCCACATCATTAAATTTACCCAAATTTAAGTATTTTACATTTATTCCATAAGATTTTAGCTTCTGAGCTATCTTAACCCTCTTCTCGATGGCGTCTGAGTCCATGGCTAACACAACGTCAGTCTGGTTTTTAACAATCTGCTGAAACAACTGATAACTCTCATCAAGATATGACCCAAGCATAGCAGTGGCGTTCCAGTTACATTTCATTAAATCAAAAGGGCCCTCGACAAGAATAAGTGGCTCATTCCATCTGATGTTTATTTCATTAAAAATAACATTCTTTCTTTTAACCTTTGAATTAATATATTTTTTTGACCCATCAGAATCTATTGAGCGAGCTGTAAAATAATTTAGCTCACCAGTTAAGTCAAATGATGGCATAATAACTCTTCTAGCAAATTTTCCACTCAAACAAGTTCCCAGCCTATAGCGATAGAAATCATTTTTTTGAATGCCGCGGCAAAATAGATACCTGAGAACAGCAACATGATCTGGATCACGAGGCATTGTTGTTGCAACTGGAATAAAACCATAAGGAAGTGTGACCTTTTCTTCTATCCCTTCTTCGACATGGTTAATAATGGAATTGTAGTCTTTCTCTTCAAAGATTCTTAAATATTCTTGTAGCCTCTCAAGCTTATATTTCTTAATCGTGTGCTGTAGTGTTTTTCCCTTTAATCCACAAATCCAACAGTGATGCATTCCGGTTGCAAGCTTAATTGATAATTTTTTCTTGTGTTGTCTTTCTGGTGCAGCACAGCATTTTGGGCAGCTTACCGCAAATGAGTCAGCAGATCTTATCCCTTCCCCAAATATTGATCTTAAAAAAGAAACTCTAATATCAAATACTTTTTCTTCATCATATGAAATCATGTAATTTTAGCCCAGCTAATGCAGTTACAGTTGCATCAGCCATATCATAACAACAAGGGTCCAAAATTACAAGATTTTTTCTCGGGCCGCTCTTAAGCTTTTTTGTGGGCCACTTTAAATGAGGCTGCTTTTTTTGACACCAAGAAAGAATAAGCTCCTTGGTGTCGGAACCACGAGGTATTTTAATTCCGAGTACCTTTCTGCCTTCATTAACATTTATATAAACAGGAATGATTTCAAATTTTTCGTACATAACATAACTTACCATCCCGTTAAACCTAGCAAGCTTGTTAATGACTTGTGCGCTGGAAAAACCGCGGCGGAACCTTTGTAAATTCTGCTCAATAAAAATAGCCTGGGGTTTTTCTAGTTTATTCTCTAACAAAAATTCATCTAAATAACGATGAAAATCTTTTGTCTTTTCAACAAGAGTATTGCCTTTTGGCATGTGATAAGAAATATGTTGCACTGCACCGGTACCGTCGATGATGGACACACCTGTACAACTTGTAGAAATGTCTAAACCTATAACAAAATTAGAAATCAAATTTCACCCTAAACAAATATTTATCAAATTCTGTCTTGAGTATAGGTTGAGATAGCGTTGTTCTTGCAACCACATTAAAATTACCATCATGAAACAATATAGAACTAATACCAACTGCAGGACCTTCATATGATGAAGCATAGTCATCTTTTGCACCTGGTATATACGCAGGGTTTGAACTTGAATTAAGTGTTCCAGCCAGTGCAGGTACATTCACTTCATAAACATGGATATTTTGATCACCTTTCATTTCTGTACTAAATGAATTCTTGCCAAAGAATGGAATACATGGATGCATTATCCCAGCAATTCCTTCTTCATATAAAACATCACCCACACGAGAAAAAGTAGCATGAATTGAATTAGCATCGGCTCGATATAATCCACCATTTCCATTGTCCATGAACCTCATAGATAACGAATCTGATGTTCCTGACAAATTGGTTTCACTAAGTTTAAATGAGTTAGGTTCAACTCTATTACCGTAAAACAAATTGCTCGCATCAAAAAATACAACAAGGTTAGAAGAATTGTCTCGGGTTCGCTGTAATATTGTATAACCTGATCCGGGATCTACACCAGCATTCTCAGGACTTGATCCCATTATCTGTTGTAACAATCCATTTTTACTTGTATTGTCCGATCCATCGGAATTAACCTGCATTAATCCCTCAAAAATAGAACCGGTAGGTATCATATCAAGGAGTGAGACAACTGAATAATTTAAATGGCCTAGATCATTAACAAAACGTGACATGGGAGAATCAGCGGTGGGTGTTGTTGTTATTGTACCGCTTTGTAGCAGTGACCACCCAGGATGAAATTTTCCATTGTCACAAGGCAAAACAAACATCCCACGAGCACGGTGCATTAGTTTATTACTTCCAATATCAAGTAAAAATGCATCTGCAGAATATGTTTGTGTTGATGTTGTTATTGCGGAACAGGTCAAATATGAAAGTCTAGGGTGCGTTATTTGAGCAAATTCACGGACATAATTTTGCAAGTTTATATCACGACCGTTTACACCATAATTTAATTTAACGTTAAACGGCTCTTGGCTTCCAGTCGTTTCCGTTTGAAACGGTGTAAGAAGTGATAGACGTTTTGGGCTCTCTTTTACAAAAAAGCCAGGAACATAAAAAATTAAACCAGAAGGTAATTCGGTGATACCTGTCATGGCACCGGTCATAATATGTTCTGGAGTTATGACAGTACTATGAATTCTTAAATCATGAACTTCAGCGTTTAACCTATTGACTGATGCAGAGTTATGAGGCTCTGAACCACCACCACCATTATATACACCCTCAGAAGATACGTTTGTATTAAAAAATCCAGACATTTCGGTATTATTGGCATTAAACCTTGTACCAATCATTACACCATAATCATTTGCCGCCTGATCAGAACCTGTATTTATCCTGGTTGTTCCCAAGGTAAAATCAGCTTCTTTGTCATGCACGCCATCAATAAAAAATGAACCAGTACCAGCATTATGATCCTTACCCCAGCTTATTGCAACATTATGCCAATGATTTTTCTTTAAAACATTATCAGAGCTTGCAAATGTATAGGCAGGAGGTGCAGCCGGATCAATTGTGCTTGGATTTGTGTCAACCGCTCCAGAAAGTTGCAAAAGTACTCGCCAAGCCAATGGGTTTCCAGTCTCACTTTTCTTAGAACCGGTTATTATCGACACCGCATATGACGATGATCGAAACATAACACAACCAGCTGGATAATTAAAAGCCATTCCATTGGACTCGTTACCTGCATCACGATTAGCTTTTACATTAAACGAAAAAGTAAAGCCAGTATGAACAGCATATTGGTCCAGCGGTTCTGGATAAACTAAGGAACTAGCGCTTGGGAACATTGAAGAACTTACAAAATTAAAACATTGATAATTTGTAAAATTAAAACCCGTATCAGGTTGACTTACTTTATAGAAAGGTAATAATACTTTGCGATAAACACTTTTCCGCTGGGTATCTGACGTTAGTGTATTTGTGGGTGTAAACCGTAAAACCTCAACATACTTGGATTGACGTGCGGCCTCACCTTGCTCTTTAACCTTTAATAGGTAGTCTTCAAACAACGGTTGGGCCGAGGTGCCGACGCCTCCAGCAAAACCCTGTGCTAGCACCCAAGGAGTTGGGAGTCCACCCACTAAACTACCTGTAATAGTTATATTGCCCTGGTAGCCAACGTCTAGTTGTTGTAAATCAAGCATGTTTGCTGACGGTGACGACAAATTGTCGAGTCTTAATTTTTCACCTAAAGGTACACTCTTTGTTGTAGACTCTACACCAAAATTTACAGCTTCAAAAATAGAAGTATAGATTGACTCCATCAATTCACTGGTGTCAGCCAAACCATTAAAACCAATTGCAGTTGCAGTTGATTGATTCTTTGTTTTTGCAGAGTCTGTAACTCCAGCATATACATTACCAGTACCGTCTTTGAACGTTAATGTCAGGCCATCAAAAAGACTCGATATGGTTGATCCAGTTAAAGAACCAGATGCCGGATATGGCACTCTGTCGGCATCTTGACTTTCGAGCCAAAGTGTCTTTCTAAAGCTTTCTATAGACGAGGCCTCTAAGGGACTCTCAACAAACGGATTAGTCTTTGTTACTTCTTTAAAAAACGGAGACGATTGAGCTATTACCCTTACCGAGCCCACCACACCAGACGAAGAAGAAGAAAAACTTCTACTCGGGTGGAGTCTCACATAAGCTGTATCCGTGTTTGATTTTGTAATTCTTATGAACGACATGGAGCATCACTTATTTCCTAGAAGTCAAGTCGGACTCTGACTGTCAAATCTTTTTCATCATTTTTTTCTACTGGTCTTGAAAGCTTTGCAACACCAAGTAGCTCATTGTTACTATTATAAAGGCCCACAGTCGTAACAAATGTAAACGTTCTCTGACCTGTGTCATCACCTGGATCAATAACGACAAGCTCACCATTTGCATTTCTAAATGTCGGATTTGAAGAGTAATTAAATTCGTCAGCAGTTGCACGACAGAATATCAAGGTTGAATTTATGTTTGTCACATTTTGAAATGTAGCGGCAGTGTATGAACCAGACCCAAGACGTGTTGACGCAATATGATCAACTAAATCATCAATTGAGGCTGATACCATCATATCTGGTATAAATGAAGCGCTGACCGTTGTATTTCCGACCCAATTTGCTTGTTTTGTTCTGGTGTCCCAGTCCGACTGCAGCGCGCCACCTTGAAATGAACCATCATCAGCAGTCCAGGGTTTATCACCAAAGCCCATCAACGCAGTTCCTATAGGATAAACGTCAGGCTTTCCGTTGGTTACACCACGGAAGGTTCCAGACATATGTTGATCTCCGCAGAATACCTTACCCATGTCAAGCACTGCGATTCCGTGATCATACCACATTAAGCCAACTGCTTTTGCAGTGTTTGACGTGTCTTTTAGGACACCTACATCACCGCCAAAAAACTTCAATTGTGTCGCCGAGGCTCCAACATCTGCATAAATTTTGCTTCCAGAAACAGAAGCAATTTGAATATTTGAACCAGTGTAACCAGTTACTGCAGTTCCGTATGCACCTAAGCGAGCGTTTGCTGAATTAGCCAATGTTCCAAAATCAGCAGATGAACCGTCCAAGGCTGCAGATGCATACATCTTAAGCGCAAACGTCTCTTTCCTAATCTCGTCTCTAGCAAACAATCTCTTAAAGTTTATAAAAAGTGCTTCTTCAATTCTATCACCCTTTGAACCGGTTGATTGATTTGTGAAGCTGGCAGCAGAATCGAATGCATTAATTCCAGGTGCATAAAATGAACCGTCTGAGTCTCCAAGCAAAACCTGGGCGAATTGCTTGTAATTTTGCACTTTTTCTCTCATCATGATTGACTGAGATGGGAAAAGCATTTTGCCGTTAACATCAGTTCCAGTGGAACAATCAGTGACAGTGCTACCTGACTCAAATAGACCGACGGTCATGTCAAGAACAGCATTACTAGTCTGCAATGAAAAATCTTGATCATATACTGTTTGAAATAGAGATGATGTTACACCAGGCCCTAGACCACCGGTAACAAAAACTTGATATTTCCTTCTCGTGCTTGAACCTGATATATCTTCTTGAATTACGTCGACGAGCTGGCTTAACACGCTGGTCGAAGTCTGAATATCATCGGCTCCTATTGTTTTAAAATTTGCCATTTATTGTCCCTATGTCACACTACTGTTCTTGTTAATCAACACCTGCTGTGTAATCAATGCACCAGAAGCTGTCCCCGTAATGGTTACAAACGTTCTAATCTGATTTGAATTCGCAGATGTAGAATAGAAATTATAATACGAATCAGAAAATGATTTAACTGCTGTCCTAAATGTTGCAATAGAACCGTTACTACCATCACTATTTGTAGTAGTTTGCCTCACCCGAACAGTACTGATAAAATTTTGGCCAGTAGACGGCATTGATACGTTATTTTCGTATCCTACCACACTCAAAAACCGGCTGTCATATTGTACTAAGAAACTAGGATCACGCAAATCCAAATCAATACTAGCATTGTTAAAATTGCTTTGCAAAATTTGCATATCGAGTTGGGTGGGTGTTGAACCTCGTACCAAAGTTGTTGCACCTGTCAGGACTGATACTGACAGCGTTGGCAGAGCAGTTAAGAATGGGTTGGCTGCGCTAATCATCCTATTTTTTAATCCCATGTCACTATTTGTTTGGGCCTCAAAAACAGGAGTATTTTTTTCAACCTTCTCCTTTCCTACCGTTCTGCCAAATTGTTTAATTAAATCATAGTCTACTTCATCATCACCAAAAGAAAATCTCGTAATTTGGAATGACCCATCGTTTCTGGCAAGCAATTGCCTGCCCATATCAGTAAGAACTGCATCGACTATAATGTTGTTAGTTGAATGATCTAAGAATCCCACGACTACCTCACTTCACATATAAATATAAGTTTAACCACTTTTCGGTAAAAACACCACGTCATTTAATATTAATATTTGCTACAATATTTTGTTGAAAGTTTAAATGCATTAGCTGTAACTTGTAAGAAACCTCATTTTGTGATGTCTGTAAGAAGTCAATCTCTTCACCTACGCCGTTAACCACACGTAAATATTCAGGATCAAAGAAACACGTCACACTAGTGTGATTAGAATCTTTCAGTACATCTTGTGCCAATTCACTTCTTAATAAAAAATTTGGATATGCTTTGGGTGCATTTTTTTCAGATATAAACTCAACTTGAAGCTGAGCCTTAAATAAATCATAAGAAACCAAAAATTGCTCACTATATCCAGATGACAAATCATGTGCATCAACTGAGCACACAGCATAAATATAACCCTGGTCTAACTCAAAACCATAATCACACACGCTTGTCGTTGGATAGTTAAGTTTTGCCAATGCTCCAGAATTGATGGTTTCACTTCTTCTGACTGGTATCACACTATCATCAAAATCAAGCTCTTTAACCAGCTCAAACTGAACAGATGTTGATATTCTTTTGAAAATCTGAAATCTTTTTATGTCGTCTTGTGGATTTACCGGGAAGTCCCATTCAATTACAAGGTCCTTGTTATTTAACAGATAAAATCTCAAACCATCAGGTGCCTGAGGCGGAACTACTTCTTTGCATGTGACATTAATTGATGGCGACTCTCTTGATTCGACCATTAAATCCGCTGCAATTACACCTGACTTAATAACAGAAAATACCCTAATTAAATAAACAACTGCTATAGAATAATTGTAGGTACGACCATACATTACTTTTTTGTCTTCCCATTTTCTAGCCTTTGTATTTGTAATAAAAATATCTTCGACGGCAGAAGGGTTCGTTGTGTCATATTTCCTAATATGGTAACCCATCACGGTATTTCCGCCCAGAAAGACATCGTCTAATCCCATTTTTTCTTTCTGAACTGGATCAAATGTTCGCACAAAATCATCGGATTTTATAATTCTGCTTGATGTTCCTGATCGAGCTTCAGTTTGGGCTGCTTTAAAATCTTCTAAGGAACCTTCGAAAATTACGGCAGCTGGACTAAGTGGTGTCTTGACTGCTGCATTTGCGATATCTGAGACAAATTTCTGTGAAAACACTGTTGCAAAAGTTAAATTATTAACATCACCAGCCTTTTGAACTTCAAAGGGTTTACCGGTAGTTGGGTCAATTGTTATATATTCATTACCACCATCAATATCAACACTGTCCAGCATTGCTTGGCCATCAATACGATCAGATGTCGTAGAGGCATATCTCAAAAGTGTCTCAGTGGGAGAAAGACCTGCGGTGTTGATTTTTCGTTTTTGTAGTGTTGCCTCTACATCAGCTAAAAGCCTAGACGAAACAGTAGAATCCTGTAGTTTAACTGCAATCGTTGACGGGCTTAAAAATTCTAATTCACTCATTATCTTATCAACATTACGAGTTAACATTCGCTTCTTTTCCGAATCAGACAGTTCAACCTCAGATAGAACTTGATCATTTGGTATTACTGCGTTCAAAGGTGTGAATTCTACATTTACTTGTCTGGCGTTCTTTTTTCGATGTCGAATAAAATTATTTTCTGAACCAGTGGTTACAACACTTATCATTTCATCAGGTAAAAAATAATTGTATTCAAATTTTGCCGATATGTCTTTTGGCTCAGGAACATCAAAAATTGTTGATGAAATTGATGGGTATGTATAAAATTTTGGATCTGCTGTTGTCATAGTTGTAATAGCTCCTCAGCGGCATCGTCAACCTCAGTCATTGCAACAGTAATGCTACCCAACGCCATAGATCCTTCTGCTGACTTTCTTGGTGCCAACTTATAACCAATGACATCCGGACCTGTCTTTATCTCTTCAATAATACCATTCTCAAGATAAAAATCAAATATTTCTTGAGGTGTTGAAACGTCACCAACCTGTGCTTGATCAGGAGGGACAATATGAAATTCGTCGGGATCAACAGGCAGTGCATATATGCGATCAAACATTTTTGCTGACATTGTTCTCGATCTTAATAATTCTGGAGAAAACAAACGACTTTGAAATGCATTTTTTAAATCACCAAGTAAAGCCGAATCAATCGGTGATATCTCAGTCACAAACTCATCATTTTGTGATGGAGTAATACCGGTGACTAATTGTTCAATGTTTGCACCAAGACCCTCTGATAAACTTGATAATGATTCAATTTGTCCCTGTAACCTCTCAGCTAAAGTTGCTGCGGTAGATGAAATTGGTAAATTTAACCCTTCCGGTGTTGATTGAATTGTTACTTCGGAAAAATTAATGCCAAGCATAATTCTATAATATATTTTTAAAACCTCTGATATTGCTAAATTCGTGTAAACACTTGAGTTGTCATCACTTTGGCTCACTTTTTCGACGTCATCGTCCAACTGTATAGCTGCGGTTGTATCATTTGATTCAATTACTTCAACACGAATTTTTGAAAATTTCATACTTTCAACTATTTTTAAAAAACTGGACACATTGGTCGTATTGGCATCATCAAGATCGGTGGGTAAAACATATAAATCTTTGTCAAACTTAAAACTCTTTGACTTAAAAACCAGTTGAGGATATTCAATATCCCTATAACTAAGTCGTAAACAAAATTCAGAATCAATTTCGTGTCTATCAAATGATCCAATCGGTATACCGGTAACAATAATACGTGTAGTGTCGCCTTCAGGCGATGACAGAATTGGTTCGTTACATAAAACAGTGACAGCTTCGCGCTCAGAAGGTGATAAAATAGATATTTTCGGAAGATAACCGTTTTGTGCATCCGCGGCTTCTTCCTCTAATGTCACTTGCTTAAGTGCCATTTGGTTCACTGACAAATTTTGTAACACATCAGTTCCGGCGTCTCCAAGTTCTTTTAGTGTTGTAACTAGCTCACCAAGAGGAGTACTTTCTCCTTCAATTAAATCTAAGGTTGCATCCATATAATTTTTTACCCTAGTACCATACTGAGATATAAAATCATAGAAAAATGACAATATTACATCTTCTTGTTTTGATGTTTCAAGAAGAGAAGCCCAGCGTTCCAATGCCGGTTGGGCTGGTGGAACTTCAGGCGTATATGCCTCAGTACCAGTAGTATCAAGCCGAGTTTCTCCAGCGTTCGGATTCGGTGGTGATGGAGGGGAACCATCTGGTGGTGGTGGAGGGCCATAAGCTGAACCCGGTGGTGTTGGAGGGGACGAAGGTGCATAAGCTACACCCTCCCGTCCTTCCTTAAAAACTGTTACTGTTGTTGGTAGAGGTAAACCATTTTGAATATTTCGAACGTCGACATCCCAATTATCAAAATTTGATTCTAGCAAAGAAGAAATAGCATCGCTTAAAGCAGTAATGTGTTCACCAATATTCCCATCACCGTCTGCCCTCCAACCATCTACCCTAACTTCTGTTGGAACAAATTTTATTGCAGCAGTGTAAGGGATCCAATTTTGTGTAACGACTGTGGAAGCGTGTACTTTTGCAGGGACTTTAGAGGTTGTTAATGTCTCCATTTTTGGTTGAATAAAGTCATATGATTTCATAAAGTACTCAAACGTTTCCAAAATGCGATCGATGTGGTTAATCAGCTTTACCTTTCTAAAGTATGTTACTTCATCAGAACTTCTAGTAAATAGTTTATTCCACTCGCTGCATGTGTTCACCCAGTAATTCATTGAAAATTGTTCATAACCGGCGCCAGAAAAACCCCAACGGGTGCCGGAGTCACCATAAGGACCTTTTATTTGTGGAATATATGGAAATACCGGATCACCCTCTTCAGATGGTGACACCTCTGTAAATGGTGTTATAGTTGCCCTCACAACCTCCAAAACAGCATCAATTATCTCTGCAGCAATAATCTTTGATGACAGATAATGTCTTTTTTCACTGGTTACTTGACCGGTTTCCCAACTTACATTTTCTTGAATCATGAATATGACATTTATCAATCGAAGATCTGGATTTGTTTCACTGTGATTTGTTGATCCGAAATAATCTGGGACCTCATAATCTTCTCTAGAATAGCTGGTTCTAATCTCAGGAAAAGATAAACCATCGCCCTTGGCTGAACTCAAAACATTGCTTGGAGACATGTAGTCCACATCGTCCCTGTAATAAGTGTTAATTCGATTTATTCTACTAACGAGTCTAGCAGACTTTCCAGACAGGTTAACTTGTGTTGTAGTGCCAGGAAGAACATATGAAACGGCAGACATTTGTTCCGTACCTTCAATTTCATTGCCATCATCATCAAGTTCTGCTGATCCCTCAATTGGTTCCGGCATGGATGCGGCAGTTAAATAACCTGCCTCATAATCTTCTAGAAATCCTTGCACTACTTTGCGAGCAAGCGAACGATTGTCTCTAATTAACATCCATGCCAGGGCTCGAGTGAAGCTTACATGTTCTGGAGTCAACCAGTCGTAAAATTCTGTAAATAAAGCATTTTTAAGAGTTGATGCGAAGCGCCTGTTAAAAACATCGAGGGTAACAGCTGCGATTGATGGCATTGAAAGTGGTTGTTCTTCAGCGACAAGTGGGGGTGACTGGGCTTGGCCGTCGGTTTTCTCAGCTTCTTCAAGTAGACGAAAACCAGTCTTGGCAAATTTATCAGCATGCTCAATAGAGCTTACAAAATCGCCGATGACGCTAGAATACTCTGAAAAGTCTAAAACATTTTTCCCTTCAAAGGCCTTATCAACAATCGGTTGAATATTGTCGTATCCCCGAAAATATCTAACTTCACTAGTTTCAGGAAGTAATACACGCCTTGGTTTACTTGGGTCTGGGCGATGTTTAAAACATGATATTATACTTCCTTCAGGAGCGCCCAGATATACATCAACATTGTTTGTATCAATGCTGGTTTGATTATCCCATTGTGGTGCCAGCAAGTTTGAATATGCATTCGTTCCAATAAATGCAGTCAGTGGGTTTTCGTTCACTTTACGTGGAGATGTTATAAAAGACTTGCCTAACATGTCTTCGATGAGGTTCTTATACTCTAAGTCAGGTTCTTGGTCTTCTCGAAGTCGCGTCATTTCTCGAGAAAATGTCAAATCCCTAGAAATAAAAGCTATATCTAATAACGCATTCTCCAAAGAACCATAGCTTCCGTCAAGGCGTTTTATAACCTTCCGAGGGTCGCCATTACCTGGATCCATCATTCGACTGCTTAAGTTATAAGGGCTTATTCCCATGTTTGAGCAATTTAACATCAACAGAATTTGAAGCAGAATTCCGGTAGCGTGACTGTCATTTATTGCATCGGTAAAATCTACAGATGTTGCAGCTTTTATTATATCTAAATTATTATCACCAAGAAATGTTAAATCTAAATTATCCGGTGGTTCATATTCAGTCAAAAAAGGTATAAATCTTGCAGTATGAACGGCATATTTTTGTAGTAAAAGTAAAAGCTTTAATAGTGTAAAATCACCTTCAGTTGCGGTTAAGACAGAATTGTACTGCATAATACATTTGGCAAGTTCTTGATTGTCGCCATGTAATGATATGGTATCAATTACCGCCTCAAGATCTGCGTCTCTTTCTAGAAGCCTAAGATCAAATAACTTACCGGCGGAGGTTTGATTTTGACCTGATTTTAACGGTTTAAAATCTAGCATTGACAAAATTTCCAGTCTATCATCAGCCAAACCTGCGGCATTTAAGCAACGTTTCTGTGATTGCTTTAATTCTGTACAAAGTTGAACGTCTTTTGGAGCATTACTCTTTGACTTTTTTACCACAGCCTTAGTTGGTCGGGGTGGACTTTTTGCAGGTTGTTCGGTAGCGGCAGGTGGATTTTCTTGGGATGACTGAACAGGCATTGTTATCTCCTAAGTGCCTTGCTTGGGTAATTCTTCGTTGATTTTACCTTAACAATGCTTGATTCATTACCTGACTGACCATTTTTAAGCACAGGTAATAAGCTATACAATACCTCGCCCGAAACATTACCCAGTTTGTCGTCACAGTATGAAATAGTAATGTTAGTACCGCTATTTTGATCCGGAATGGCTATTCCTATAGGTGCTTTATATCCATTATAATTTGCAAATACCACAAAATGTAAAATTCCTAAAAGTTCGCCGCGGTATTTCCATGAAAGAAATGCACAGTCCAAATTTTCTTTTGATACGGCTGAAAATGACGTTATTGAACCAGGTTTAAATTGCGAAGAAAATTGTAGAGTAGAACCAGGAGCATGAGGTAAATTATTAAAGGCCGCCTGAATATTGTCTCTTATAACTTCTCCACGCGGTGGTAAGACGACGGATCTTTCATAGTTAGGATCTCTCCATTTTTTAAAAGAATACTTGAAAGATTTTCCGGATTGTACATCAGAATCTTCAACAACTGTTTTGTATGACAAAGATGACAACCCAACACTTCTTGGCATAACTATATACTCATATGTTTCTGAGGGATTGAATCTTTTTCCAGGAGCTTTGTCGAAACTAAATGTCAGTAATTTATTAGCTGTATGTGTTCCTAAAAATTCAATTTGATTTGTGCTTTTCTTAACACGGGCTATGAGGTATGAGCTCACCACCGTGGTGTCTTGTTTAGATGCTTCAATCTCACTACTAAACACACCAGCCTGACCTGCTTCATTAGCACTAGTTAAAAGATCAGATGCTGCTGTTGTCGACACACTTTCTAAAATTTTGAAACTGTGCTTTGGACTAAAGACGGTTCCACGGATTGCTTTACCGGTCAGTGAAAAACTGATCCTTGTGACATCACCATCTAAAAGGGCCACATAGCCAGTTGATGCCCACCCAAATCCGGAGGCAGCATTTAATTCCATCTCGGCGGTGTAAACATAAACTTCTCCCGGTTGTATATTGTTGTCTGTCAAAGATGTTCTGCCAAACCGAACTCTGCCAATTAACTCTTTACCACCAAAACCAATCCGTTTTCGATAAATAAGAACACTTTCGCTGGGTGATTTGATTCCCACCACCAGCAACTTTGCAGTACTGGTGTCGGTGCCAGGCTGAACTTGAATATCAAACGTAGAATTTATTTTTGGTGGAACATTGGTACCAGGTGGACTCAATATCTGTACAACATTAGCAACACCAGCGACACCTGGGATATATTTATTTGCCGAGATGGTGTAACAACGGCTTGCACTTTTGCCAAAATATATTTGAGTCCCTTTAGCTTCATAAGATTCATATGGTGCCAAAACCCTAATATCTAGGCGATTTTTTTCAAAACTTCTGCCATCTGCGCTCATGTAAAATTCATTAAGTGTTACCTGGACTGGAAAACTTTCCCTGTTAAAAACAGTTATGCTATCAGGCAGAACTAACTTTGGATCAGGGACTCTCAAAATTCCTTGAATATTTTTAGCGCCTGAGGTTGCTTCTTCAAACAAAAGAGTATTTTTAAATCTAAATGTTTTTGTTGATACTTCAATATCATTGTCAACAAGAACGACCCGAAGCCCTAAACTTTGAGGTGATATGAGTGCTGCTAAATTATATTCATACAAACTTAGCTTCATTTCAACTTTAAATTTTTGATATTCAGCTTTTGCAATCTGAGATCTTTGTGAAATTCTAGTATTTGTAGGTCGAAGATAAAAGTCCTCGTAATAATCTGCGAAATTTTGATTTTTTAACAATACTCTTTGTGATACAGTTCGTAATGCAAAAGGGAGACCATCTGAATTTTCGCTGATTTTTCTTGCTGGAAATTCAATATCAGACACTTTGCCGGGATAAATTCCAGAATTTCTAAAAAGCTCTAGTGTGGAAAGCTGAAATGTTAAATCACCTTTTTTCTGTGGCGATTTCATTCGAGATGTTCTATTTATAATCTTTGTTTGGTTAATTTGAGGTAGATAGTCAACGTAATTTTCTTCCGTTACCAATCCAGAACCTATGTCTGACACCGTCTGGTCTGGTAATAGATTAACAAGTTCTAATTCAGTTTCTGCAACTGTTGCATCTTTAATTGCATTTTGAAGTGTTTGTTTGGTGTTCTGAACAAATCCGAGGTTAGATATTTCTACGTCTTTTTTTGATTCACCTACAAAATACTTTATTTTAGGGTTTGATTTTTTAACAATTTGGATCTTAACATTGTCATGACCATCAATCAAAGCCTGAATCAGCCTGCCGTATATCTCAAAACTATACGTCACCTCGTCGCCGGAATAGCTCACTGATGCGAAATTATTGCCTACTAAAAAATAATCGGAGTCTGCTGTTAATTCTGTTACAAACATTATTCAAAGACCAGAGTAAAAATATTTACGAATGTTAAGGATCCTTTTGTATCCTTATAGAGCTTACCTGCGTAAACAACATGCAGCTGGATGTCATTTGTTGCCTGATAAAAACCACCATCAATCATTGCAAGTTTTGTTAGTTTTTTATTGCTAACCTCGAATATTTGTCCTATTATATCGTTTGTCGTGCGGGTATTTGAGAACGTTAATCGGGTGCTTTGCGTGCCGGTAAGACCTGAAGATATTTGGGTCCATGATTTGCGTGACTGGTTGATTTTTGTGTACGAGCCAAGGGCTTCCCCGGTGCTGTTTAGGGGTGGTAAAAACCTATAATTCTTGACACCTGTAGCTCTATAATCCTGCCATATCGACTCTACGTCATTAAGGCTTGCACTTGCGATTGTTGTGGATGATGATGTATCGATTTGATCAACATAAAATGTCATCTCGTTAGGGGTGACAGTAAACGCATCAACTATTTCGTTTTTCATAAAATTTCTAGTACCCAACAACATTTGTCGTTGTAGACTTTTTATTGAATCTTCTGGAAGCGCGTCTGCATAAAGGCGAACGTTACTTTGCTCAGTATTGCCTGATCCAGATATAACATTTCCGCCGTATAACGTGAACCCATCAGTTTCAAATGGTACCAGGTTAGCTTCAGCATCAAGCTCTTGCACTATTTGATCTGCATCAGTAGAATATGATTCAAAATAAATTTTTGCACCAGGGTCATACAACTCACCATTTGGGGCTGTTTCGTAGTACATCTGGCGGTCACTAAAAGATGCATATTCTATCTTTAGTTCACCTGTAGCAATCTGTGCACGCCCAATGGGGGTAATAATGGTATCTAAAACCCTTTCTTTTGCGTCTAAAATTCCTGCCACTATATCACCTCACTGATCTAATTATCCCCCTCATGATTCTTTTGAGCCAGAAGCTCTTCCTGCACTTTGCGGATATCCTTTAATCTTTCTGGACGCTCGCCTAAACGCCGGAACCGAGGATAGTTACCATCAACATCAAGTTTATCTGTTATTCTTTTTTTTTATCCGTTGACACATTTGATATATCATCTACTTCAGGTTGTTGTGCAATTGATTCATTTATAACAAGTAAGCATTGCTCATAAGCATCAAGTTTTTGCTCAAGCGTCGATATGGTAGTCCTTACCTCATTCGGTCGGTTGGCGATGAACTCCTTTACCTGAATTAAAGAATTGACAAGTGTCTGATTTACCTCGGATAAATTTTCGTTATCAGAAACAACACCCAATGTTTGAAGTATGAAATTATTAACAACTATAGCGGCATCACTAAGTTGCTTAGTGCTATCACGACACAACTCTATCTCGCGCTTTACTTCGTTAATAAGTTGATTTATTCCACCTACAGCCGTGAGTGCACTTTTATTTGGTTCCATTTAACACCTCTCTACTATATTTTATTGCAATATGAAAAAAAATAAAAAAAGAGGCCCGGTTTAAACCGGGCCCCAGCAACAAAGTTGCTTATTTTATTTATCGAACGGTTGCAGTGACAACGTCGTCTTGAACCAAAGCAAACGTAAAAGTAGCTTTTGTAGCAGCTCCGAAAGCGGCAAGGCTATAGTCACCATTACCTGATACTTCCGAAGAAGATGCCAGTAACTGACCATTAACAAAGACATCAACCTGTTCTTGTGCCTTCACCACGGAGAGGTTCGAGAGGTCAAGGGCTAATGGAACCTGCTCGGCCACTGGGAAGCCAGAGCCAGTAACTTCAACGGTTCTCTTCTGCAAGGTACCAACACCACCACCAGCTGCAACAATTGCGTCCATCAGTGAAACCTGACCAAAGCTGGTCCTGAAATCAGACCAAGAATCAGCATTGGTTGAAAGTGGGATTCCTTCAGCATCAGTCCAACTGGCATGTTTGTTACCATCAACAAGCTTAATAAGCTGCTCTGAATCAACACGAATGTCTTGACTTGCAACACCCTGAAGCAGTATGTCCTTACCGGTTGCAGCCTCAATCTTAGCATCGGTTGCACCGTCAAGCTGAAGACCAGAATCAAGAACAATCAAACGTGGAACGCTATTGACGGCAAAAGCCATGTTCTTTGCAGCAGGAACGCTGAAGTTCATACCTTCACCAACAGTCTGAAGAACCTCGAACTTGTCTGCGGAAGTACCGCCGCCAGTTTCGTTGTATCTAATCGTGACATCAGTATTGGTACCAAACTTGATGAAGTTATCGTCAAGCAGTAACAAGTCATTTGACACGGTCACGTCTGGTGTAGCACCGGCACTTATAGCAAGCGCAGTTGCTGTATCATTCTTGATGTCTCCGCCACCAACCCAAAGGTCAGCAATCTCAAGATCAACGAATGCTCCATCAGCAATGACAGAACCCGTTACTGCGGATGTGGTGTTGACAAACTTGAATCGCGACTCTGACTGATCAAAATACATTGCCATCATTGTCGGATTGTCACCACCTGCAACTTGACCCATGATAATACCAACGTCACCTTGACCACCTTGCACTGAACCACTTGTGAAATTCAGACCAATAAATTTGTCTTCGACTTCCAAGTTTGTGGTATCAATTGATGTTGTTGCACCTTGAACGGTAAGGTCACCTGGAATGATAACGTTACCTTGCTGAAGGGTGATTGCAGTAGCACCAGTTGAACTCTTGATGTCGTTACCGTTGACCTGAAGATCACCAGCTGCAATGGTCAGAGTGGTGGCACCACCGAGGGTGAGATTAGCAGCACCGACAGATGCACCAACGTTAGCATTACCAGCAGCGAAGTCAAGATCATTACCCAAGATAGTAGCATCACCGGAAACCTGGAGGAGTGCGGTTGTAGCTAAAACTTTGGTAGAAGCCTTAAGATCAAGCTGATTGGCAGCATCGGAACCGATTGAGTTACCGGTTGCGCGGAATGAAATATGGTCAGTGGCATCAACAAGAAGCTCATTGGCAGCATGAGTTGCAGACCAAGGGTCTGAACTACCAACTTTAAGCTGGGCTGCATCATCTTCGAGGTGAAGAAGAGGTGAATCGACAATAACCACGGTTCCTGCTTGAAGCTCGATATCTGCACCGGCAACGACTGCCATGTCTGATGCAGCTGGTGAATTGATATAGTTGGCGGCGTCACGGAACTCAAGTTTTTGAGCACCACTATTACCGGCAATTTTCATCTCGCCACCCTCAATGAGTGTGCGGCTTGTTGCATTATCCCATTCAACTGTCCAATCTTGACCAAGACCAAGACTAATTTTCTTATCGTCACCGATATAAAGTGCGCCCCACTCGAAATCTGCTGAACCAAGATCCCAGGATCCAGGTGCGGAAGGGATCACATGCTGATAGAAAGTACCAGCTGTAGCATTTGCGAATGATGTGGATCCGTGGATCTTCTTGATTGCAGTAACTGCTTGATCTAAAGAACCCTGTAAAGAATCAACATCATACGGGATTTGTGTGCCGACCAGTGAACCGCCGTCATTTAAAGAACCGGTAAGCTGGGCAAGCCTAATTTGTGTACGAATAGCCATTATTATCTCCTTATTTTGAATATGGCTTCACACCATACCACATGGTGTGACGTTAAACATCAACACAAACAAAATAAACGAAATAAACGAAATAAACGAAATAAACGAAATAAACGAAATAAACTGAACGAGCGTTACACTCGAAATTACATATACTGTGAATTTAATGTTTTCTTTAAATTTTTAATTTGGGCGTCAAACTTAGAACACTCAGAATTTAGGTATTCTATGGCAATTTTGCGGTTCTTTTCCTTGTCACCTTCAAACTCAAATACAAAAACTTTTCTTTCGTCAATGTATGCATTACTTAGAATGCAGCCTCTTAACATTAAAAATGCAGCGGTGCCGAGGTCATTAGTTTTAAACATAAAAGTAATCCAATATTCGTTACACTACTAAGTATTCATGCTTGTCTAACAATAATTACGTCTTCATTTTTAAGGGGCATATTGAACACAATCGAGCCTGTTGCAGGAGAAGCAAGAGTGTAATCAAGTGCACTTCCGGATGCCATTAAAACACCGTTCAAAAAAACTTGATTTTTATTAAAACTTCTGCTATTTGAAACAAAATTAATACCTGGAAAAACAAGTGGTTGACTTGAAGCATGTGAGCCTGTTACTTCATATACCTTCATCACAGGATCTGTTTCACCTGCAGTCGCCGAAATTGTAACCTGGCCATTTGATGATGATGAAACTGTTACATTTGTTCCACCAACCAAATAACTTGTGCCATCAGTTAGGCGTGTTAGACTTCCTGATATTCCTAGTGTTATTCCAATTGAACCAGTTATGCCAACATTTCCAGAAAACTGAGAGCCTGTTAGTGTTGCAACTACAGAATTATCAATATTGAGTGTATAGTTACCGCCGGCGCCTCCATCACTTGATGATAGGCCTGTGCCCATCAAGAGAACGCGTTCAGCACTTAGTGAGCCAGTCGCCTGTAGAACCAAATACTGTGCAGCAGAATCTCCGGAGCCACCGCCTGAGCCTCCCGCGACTACAGTATCAAGCATATCCCCAATATACAAATACGCTTCTACATAATCTGGGTTTTCTGCGTGGTCTCCTGTACCCGGTGGGTCCTGTTGGAACAGTACACCATTGAAGTAATCCATGTACCAATCTCTAGCATCTAGAATTGGTATCTGAGTCCCGGAGTCTTTTGCTGATGAACCACCATAAAATGGTTTTGCTTCATAAGCAGTTGCAAATGAGGTAGGAATCAGTTGCAAAGAACCAGATGTTATATTTATTGATTGATCATTTATAAATGGATAGGTTCCGGCTTTAGTATTAGTTGAATTTGCCTCATAATCAGAAGGTAATTTTAGTTCAAAACCATGGCGTCCGGATGAGGTGTCACTACCGGCAATAAAAATGCTTGGAAATCTTAAGTATTCTACCTGACCTGTTATTGTATATAGTGCTGCAGGTGATGGTGAGGTTGATATCACTTCACCAAATATAGTATTTGATGCCAGCGTAAGACCTGACGGGAGACCTTCGTTTGCCAGATCTTTATCGTTAGAAGTTTGTGCTTTACCAGCAAGCTTCTTTAACGATATTAATCTCTGAGTTTTTGCATCATATGCCATATTATGTCCAACTAATACTCATTTGTGAAATATTCCCAGTCCATGAAGCATCTGCTTCAACCTTCACCATTATATACTCATTTGAGCCCACCGACTGTGTTCCAAAGGTTACACCATTAGTTGCATTTAATGAGGAGTCTAGAGAGCCGTCTAGACAACCAGCACCATCACCTGTTTGGCCGGTTGCGAACGCAACAGCCAAATCCATCCAACCTGTTGAAAATGTGCTCGTTGTCGTGGGCAACTTTAGTAAAACATGAACATTTGCAGCTGACAATGAAGTTGATTGTGAAACTATTGTTCCGGAACCGTTGATTGCTATCGAGAAATTACTTTTTGAGCCGCCTGAGGTATTTTTAAAGTAACGATAAAACACCCGAGTTCCAGCCAGAGAACTATAATTTACGTTACTTGAAGGTCCATTTGTTATACTTCCCCCATCGGCAGTATTTCTAAAATCGCCCGACATTATTGTTTGAGTTGGATAATATAGCCTGGAATTGTAGTATATTAACCCGTCTGCATAGCCGGTGTTACTTCCGCTTACATGTTTTCCACTATCCCAAGAATTACCAGGTGTAGTGACATCGGACTGTGCATTATAGCTACCAGAAATAAGCCTGTATGCCTCGTTTCTAAATGTTTCTTTTATTGTCGTTGACGTATCTGAGAGATTATATAATAAAATTCCGCTTATTGATTGTGAACCCGCGCTTGAAAGATTCGGTTTTAATGGGTGTGGTACATTTACGTCAACAGAAATGCTTCCATCTAAAATAGGATCTGCATTAATTGTTGCGGATCCGGTGATATGCAAAACTTTTGTTTCATTTTCACCAGAAGCGTAATCTATTGCCGGAAATGATTGTGACGAAACTGAACAGTTTGAACCTCCAAATGTAATATTTGATGTAGAATACACATTGCGATATGCATTTGAAACCCTCACTCTATATTCTGCTGTTCCACCGGTATTATATTTTACCCCGGAAAGCTTATTTTGCCCTGTCATTGAAAGTGTATCAAGCACAGATCCAGCCGCGGCGATATCGTTAACTGATCCTGATGGGTCATTGACCCATTCTGCATAATTGCATGTTCTGTCAACACCTCCCACAGTGTGGACAACCCTTGCCCAATTCCACCCATCTCTTTGAGAAACTACTCCAACCTGATATGAACCGGTTCTGTGTTGGAATGTCGAAAAATTACTTCCATCTGCAAAATGACCTGATGTTGAGGTGGATAAACTTACAAAACCAGAGCTATCTCCATTCAAATGATCGCCAGAACCGAATGTTGATAAATCAACAGAATGTATGGCAGTTGTGTTGTCATTAGCATATAACTTTAGAGTACCTTGATTTCCATCACCAAAAGAATACTGTTCGTAATTAACACCGTCTGCAGTGACATCAGCATTTAAAATTCCGTTTATCACAGTTGCGCCACTAAAACACGCAACACGAACATCATTCCCTGTAGTTGTTGAACTATAGGTCCCATTAATATCTACATTTGATAAATTATTTGTTGGTGTCAGCGAAGACGGTTGAACATTTGAATAATCTGTTATTGACTGGGATGAACCGAATGAAAGAATAGCAGCTACACCAGAATCAGCACAATTCATATCGTCTAAGTTTGGTGCAGCACCAGGTGCTAACCCTTTTAAAACTTCGTTAAATCTATCGACCGCAATACCCACAGGTGTAACAGTTGTGAAATCAGTAAATAAACCATCTTCATATGAACCGTCTTCGGCATCACCTATAGAGCCGGTAATTGCAATATCCCCTGATCCTAAAGACTGTAAAATCCCAAGCTTTGTCACATTGATATTATCTACACTTGTAACAGTTGTAGAACCTGACACTACATCTATAGCAGCTCCGGAACCACCTCCGGAAGAAGCTATTGTAATTGACCCGTTAGAAGCCGACGTGATTGTAACATTTGAACCTGCTATCAAATATGATGTACCGTCCTGCAATCTAGTTAATGAACCACTAATTGCAGAGCTAGCCAACTTATTGGCGGTAATACTACCGCTAGAGTGTACATCCCCACCAAAGACTGACGTTCCTTGCGTCTCGGTACCACGAGAGCCAATAGAGCCTGAAACAAAGAAGAATGCATCTGCCATTCCAGTGCCATCAGCATATCTGTTATTGCTATCGATAGATATTGATGAAGTTGTTTTTGCTTTCAACCCACCATCAACCCACACTGTACTTGAAACAATTCCAGTAGTTATAACATCACCAATCGTCCCAATATCAACTTTTTTACTGTCTCCTGATCCAAACGAGACTACCATTTCGTCGGTTGCAGCTGGAGTTGCTCCGGCAGAAAGATTATTTATGTCTAATAAAAGTTCACCACTGCCATTAAAATTTAGACCTCCAGAAGTACTTCTGTCAAGTGCTACTGTTGTTGCAGTTGCGCCATTAAAAGAAAATGTTTCTATTCCATCACCGGCTGTAAGAGAATTAGGAACGCTATGAACCGATATTCCTCCAGCCGCCACATTGATTGTTGGATCGGAATTTAAAACTGCTAAAGTGACACCACTTCCGCCGTCGTAGGCCGAGCCATTAGGTGATAAACCGTTTCCAACGGTAAGTGAAGAAAGAGCCTGGCCGGCAACATACTGTAAAGCAACCTTCCTAGTTGCCGCGGCGCTGGCATCATACATAAGAACATAATCATTTACCAGATCAACAGTTGTAGTAACAGTTGCATCTGATGGGTTAACATATAACTTCGATCCATCAAAGCTCAAACCACCATTTGTAGCCGGATCTATTGAAATTGTAGCCGGTGCGGAATTATTCCAACTGGCGGCAGATGATGCCGAATCTTTTATCCCGTTTCCAAATGTTATAGCATTTGAAATTGTAGCACCTGTTCCAAGGCTTAATAAATCTGCAACCGTGCATCTTTTTGGAAAATTGGCGGTTGCATTATCAAGTTCGCCAAAAATTATCCAGTCTTCAGTCTCTATTGTGTCGCTATTTAAATAATCAAAGTTAATTCTCATACCAGCATTCGACACTGCCTGCAAGCCACCTCCAGGCACAAATTTAGGGGAAAGTATTCTAGCTGTCGACCCATCATAGGTGGTTCCAGAATCATACTCGAGACCATTATCTAAACTTAATGCTTCAGTAGAAGCCAAACCCGTTGTGGCAATTGTTAGTGAACCGTTAGCATTTTTTGTAACGGTGATATTAGTTCCAGCTTGAAGATAATCAACTCCGTCTGACACATACCAAAGAGAACCGGTAATACCTTGCTCTGCAAAAACTGGACCTTTCACCGTAAATGATGATCTAAATTGATCATCATCAAGACCAACCTGTAGCGGGTTGGGAGCTATAACTTTTGTTAACTTTCCAGTGCCAGAATCTGCAAGCTTTAAAAAGTCAGTCTTAGAAAGTTCATCTCTAGAAGCACCTGCCACCTTTCACCCCCTAACTAACTATCACTTCAGTATCTGTGGTAGGAGCGCTATCTCTATTTTTTAATACCCCATCAAAATAAGGAAGTGACGATGTCATTTCATTACTTAAATTTGAACAGTTTGTATCATTGGGAGTTGTTGCAGTAACATTGGACGGTGCCGTTGGATTTTCCCAGACTGGTGTGCGGAACGAACATTGTACAGCGGCGGAAGCTCTTCTTTGTGTTCTTCGCTGTAAACCCCTTTCGTTTCTTGACGCAGCTACGTCACCTGGGTCATGTAGAAACAGTGATGTATAATGACGTTGTTCTAACATATCTCTAAATTGGCCGTATGAATCGTTTCTGAACACAGCAGACAACCTCTTTGGGACTGACGATATTAATCCATATTTGTAACCCCTTGGTTTTTGGCACAGTAATTTTCTTGCGTAAACATGTTTATTTACTGACGACAAGATTGAGTTGGTTCCTTGGAGGGCTTCGAGATAGACATAATAATGACTGAGTGCACCTGTAAAGTTATCACCAACACCAAAATATCCATCCATTAAAGTCTTGTTAGAGCCAGTCATGTCAAAATTACTGTGAATATGTGTCAAAGCTCCAGCCAGTAAACCACCCGCTGCGACAGATCCCTCATAAAAATCTCTCCGGACTAGCCAATCAGATGTAGTCCCAAAATCAGAAGCCGATATTGGTAAACTCATGGCCCGAGACTTTAAAGTGCGCTCAACTGCAGGTGCAAATACTGTACCATAGTCAGTCCACCCAGATCTATAAACTGGCCCTTTGTGGCTTCCTAAATATGTAGTGTACGCATTTGGTGGGTTTCTTGTAAAGCCACAAACAATTTCTTCGGGGGCATGGGTTCCACATGGGATACTGGCGGAATATAGCGTGGGCCATTTTCTATCACCTTGCTCAGACCATGCATAACCTGCCTGTAGAACCTTTTGATTGAAAACTCTTTGTACGGTAGAATATCTTGGTTCAAACGGAAATGACCTTCCCCACATTCTGTTTGGTGTAATCTGCCCAGTTAAACCGATGCCTTGTGACCATGCCGCTTCGCCTTCACGGTTAATCGGTATACAACCGCCAAACGTCTCTGCATATGAAACATTAACCCAGAATGTACTTGCAATACCTGCTTCGCGTAAATCGCTTAGTTGAAAATCATAAGTTGCGCCATCAATAGCCCAAGCACTTGGAACGCTTGGAGCAAGAGAATCATAATAGTATTCAGACAAGTCAGTTAATCTTCGTGTTCTTCTTAACGCAAAAATATCTGCAAAATTGTCCATCAGGGCGCGGCGGCGAACACCTCGCCCTGGGAACCTTCTGTCTCCCCAGCTATAGGCAACCGATGTTATAAATTGATTATCCCAAGAGTTAGTACCATAAAAACGGGTACCTCCTCTCCACATTGAACCCGACACTTGCTTCGCAATTGTTGATGATGATTTTAGATCATTAAATGAGCCCAGCTGATACTGGTCTACTATTGTTTCATTTCCAACAACTTCATGGACACAATTTGTTGTAAGCTGTTGAGGCAACGAATGCCTCTGTTGTCTTCCATCTCTAATAAGTGTGCCATATAATCTTAAACGCATTGGTTTTTGTAAAATTTCACAAGATGCCGACGCTAACATTTTAAGGTCATTTGATTCACAAAAGCCTACGTGTCGATATTTTTGTGACGCGAGCTCGATGGTTGATATTTCACTGCCTGAAGCTATCTCATAAAGGCAATCATCGACGAGATCTATGTTGTAAACACCGTCAGTAATAAACTTGTCTGGCTCTCGAGGTCCAGATAACGAACCGGTGACGAGGGGAGGGAGGGCAGCGCTATCGTACCCTCGAAACTTAAGAAAGTGGGCACCAAGACGTATTGATTTCATATCCCGGTGAACAGCATCGGCTGGTGACCATTGCACACCAAATATTAGCTCATCTTCTGGCAACAAAATATACCCAGTTTCTTGTGAATAATCACTTCCAGTAAAATCTAAATTGAGATATTGAGGATTTGGTAAAACCGTAGGGTATGCAAGCCTATTTTTTGAATAATTCCCAGGAACAAGAAATGATGAATTATAGGAAAGGCCATCTGATGGTGCTACAGTTCGGAATGGTTCAGTTGCAAACCCGCCTATTTGTTCTTCGTCTATTACAAATGTACCTGAATGGACTTTTAAAAGTCTTGTTGACGGTGCAAAGGCGCGGGCCATTTGTTCTCCCAGTTGCGAAAATTTAAATTTATCTAACGCATTTGGAAGATCTGGTCGGTCTTTAAAGGCATAAGCAGCAATTGGCAGAGTCCAGGTGTCTGTAAGCTCTTTGCCTCCAAGGCCAAGGATTGACGCAGAGAAATACTCTAAATTTGAAGGAATTTTTCCTACTTCTCTTGAAGTTAAAGAACCACCGGGCCAATAGGTTCCCATAGATGGAAGACACACATTTGGTTTGTATGTGTGACCATTTACAGTCCCAATTGGAGACATGAAAGAGTCATCTGTAATGAAATATGGTCCATCTCTTCCTGCACCGCCGCGGCGAAACGCGACGGATTGTATCGCAGGTAAAATAGTAGTTGATTTTTGTGCATAAGCACCAGGTGTACGGACAGGGACGTTTATATCGATGTCAATAGAAGCAGTAACCCACCGGCGCTGAGGTTGCGATCTTGCCGGGCCGGTCATGTCTGCATTTACCCCAATATCAGTTTGATTCAGTGGGACACCATTAAACGCAGCTTGTTCGCCTGCTACTTTCTCACCCATTGCAAAAAAGACGCCGTCACTACCTGAACATTGCTGTATTCCACCGTCTTCTTTTAAGTAATAGGTAAACGAATCAACACCTGGAACATTTTGAATAACGTCTTGAGGTTCAACATGAAATGCGCGGGCACATCTGGCACCACCGACTGGTGTGGATTGTCCGGTGCCGTGAGTTGTATCTACCGGATTCTTCGTTAGATGAATTCTGTTCATCCAGTCCCAACCAATCCAAGGTGATGAAAATATATGGTTTGAAAAACTGATTAATTCTCTCACCGAATTGCCGGACCTTCTTCCGGGGACAGGTGAATTTGCAAATGGGTTCGACTGCTTCAATAGGAAAAATGTAAGCATGTCAATGTGGTTGTTGGTGTTACTCCACCAGATCATTTCTCGAGCTGTTTTTGAGCGTGGAATGTTGGGCGTATTTGTTGATGTGTTTGGTACCGTTCCACTCATTGGTTGCTGGAGCCTGCATGCTTTTACCGCTGATTTGATGTCCCATGATTCTAAGACCATTGGTGAATTTATATAATCTGACATTTTTATTGCAAGTGATGAACTAGCATGAAAAGTTGGATTACGGCACCAATTTGTATATGCAACTGGTCGACCCATTGTCGAAAATGTTCTTAAATATTCTTTTCTAAGTGGAGTTGCCCATGGGTTTGGAGCGTTAGGCTTAGACCAGATAAATTCCCCATCGATGTAATCATGGTCAACATTTGCTTTTCCTTTATATCTTAAATTTTGCCAACCTCTTCCGCGGACGTCGCTCGAGTAAGGAGCAAATTCCACGCCCTGGCCAGTATTTTGATATCCACCATAACCTAATGCAAATTTTCCTGTAGAACCGGCTCCACCGTCATAAAAGAACCTTGGTGGTACGCCTCCACCAGCAGTCCCCATTCCGGTGAGGTTTTCCCATAGATTTTGCTCGCCATCACTTGAGGCAGTCAAAGCATACATTCTGCCTGCAAAATAATTGAACGATTTCCAATCTCGCTCATGAACATGATTGAATGTTCCGCGGTGGGCAATTATAGAAGAATATGGTTGAAAAATTCTAGGTATTTTCGACCAATCTTCCATTATAGTGGCCTGGGAAACGAGTGCTAACCTAATACCTGGATTACCGTAGTCTCCTTGATATTGTGGAGAGTTAGTTGGAGAAGCCAAACCATCTTCCCAAGGGTATACATCAAGTGTATAGCTAGATGATACCTGACCTGGCAGGCACCATGCAATTCTAGTTCCGGTTTCTTTATTTTGGCCACCAACTGATTCAAAACTGGCATTAACAAAGTTAAAATATGCCAAACCTGTTGTATCCGGGTTGGCGGTGCTGGGGTGGTCACCAAATGTGTCACCGTTGGAACCGGTTATAACCTGTAAAATTTTTGCAGATTTCGGTGTAACATCAATATCAATTATAATTCTCTCACCAGCATGAGAGCTAAAGCCGGGAGCGACTTGGTGTAACTGAGCCACCCGGGTAGCAAGTTGTACTGGAGCTGATGCATCATTAAAAGGATGGTATCCATCAGATGCATCTGTTTTATCGGTACACTTCTGATATGAGGTTATTATATTTGCTCTGCCTTGAATACCTTGTGCATCTTGAGGTGCATATATCGTCGGAAGCGTATTTGGTGTTGCAATAATTGTTCCCACAGCCCAATCAGCCTGAGAACCGGCGGCGAGCATTGAAGGGTAGTTAATGCTGTCGCCAACTACGGGTATTGCATTTTGAATTGTATCATCAAAGATTGGCGTCTTTTTACCAAGCCTTCGAGAATCACCAGATCGTTCAATTGTGGGATATTCATCGTGCTCACATTCTCCACAATATGATCCTGCATAAACTGGACTAGAAAGTATACCAGAATTGTGAGAATCCTGTGTATTATCATAAAGATATGAAACATCATTTGCGCCGAGTGCAGTATTCCAAATTATACATTCACCAAGCTGAATTCGGTTTGTTGCCGTAAGGCCTGTTGAGAACGTGGAGTCAAGTGCGCCGAAGATTACTTTTGTGATTTTCCTTGAGGTTGGGTAGGTACCACCCGCCAATCCAGTAGTGTCAAAAGCAACCTGTCTTCCGTTGAAATAAAGTGCTGCGCCTTCACCTCCGGTTGTCTCAAATCCCAGGTTTGGAAATGTTGTTTGAGACATCTTTTGAGGTCTTGTTACAACAAGATCAATTCTTTGCCACCCTCTTAAATCGCTTATTCCAGTTGTCACCAGTGGTCCGATTCCAGCAGGCCCCGGGTTACAATTCCATCTCTTAACAGTCCCGCTATTGTCTGCAGTCATTAGACCAAGTGAAGGTAAACTAGAATAACCATCATTATCAAAAATTACAGCTATTCTTCCACCTGTTGCTAACTCATCACAAACAGTTAACAATTCAACTTTCCCACCAAGACCAGGTGGCGCGCCTATTGGCAAGTTATACTGCTGAAGATACTTAAATGTCATTGATATGGTGAAGCCAGTACCATATGTGCTAAAATCATCAGGAAAACTTGAGATTTGAAAACCTTTTGGATCAAAACTAGGAGATTCATCACTGATCGTAACACTGGCATTTCTTAAAAAATGTTCCCCCTTTAAAAATGAAGGTGTCTCAAATGAGCTGCGACGCGGTTTATATATTTTGTCTTGACCTGCAACACCCTGGATAAATGAACCAGTCGTACTATTGGACCGATCAATGAAAACCGCCTTTCCTATATCTTTGGTGGAAAAATTCCACCATCCAATTAAATCAGAAGAGCCGGTGTATGGACCTACATTTTTTGTCAGGTCATAGTATCTGGATACTCTTTTATTTCTTTTCATTTTAACCTACCACCATATGTAATAGAATCGATTCCTCTACTGTTTTCATAATCGAAACCACATGGTTCACTCTTGAATTGCCTTCCTGGGTAACCATTAGGCTGATCGACTTTAGAATATGCGTCGATGAGTGCGCGGCGGACTTCAGGATTTGAAACATTAAAAAACACTTCTTCCTTAGGATCTTGCTCTTTGAACGGTTCTAATAACCCAATAGCAGATGATTCCCATGGCATATACAATGACATCCCTGGAACAGTAAATGTCTCAAATTCTGGTGGTTCACCGACCTCTTCAAAATAGTCTACCGACTGGGGTTTTACTGAATAGAAATTACTAGATTTTTTAGACTCTGACTTTCTAGTTGGATATAAATCACCTGCCGATACCAAACCTCTAATTCCAGTTGGTTCGGGATCCTCATGTGTTCCTAAAAAAGTAGAATAACCACCTATTACTTTTCTTAACGCGAAGGGTTCAATTGCTCCAGAATAATCAAACGGATCAATTGCATTTGGTGCCTCTAAAACAACGGGCCATGCCATTTGATCCGGATCAGTAATATAGACTACTGCATCAAATTTATTCATTTCAGTAAATGGCTTATTACCTTCAGTCAAATGTTCGATGCCAAAAGTCTGGCGTGATAATTTAAAACGTGGTAGTTGCTGGACTTTATAGTTGTCATCAGAAATTACCTCAACATTGCTTGACGTCAATGATGCCCCTGGGACTGCAGATATTAACTGCGGCCTTCTTACACTGTCATCAAAGAAAGTTGTGACGTCGGGGCTGACATTTATTATTTCGGAGCTTGATGATAAATACGTTGTTATTCCATTTCTTCCCATCTTTGGAGAAACAGATATACCAAAAAGATCAAATCTTGAAACATTGATCCCTTGCAACCCAACTGCATAAGATCCTGTAAATGGAGGTGTAACTGTCGTCATTAGTATCTCTTCATTTGGCCAACAACTTGTTGAAGGTTTAGGTCTGTTTGTAACCCTCTGCGGTCATTCTCGCCTAAATAAATATCTTCTTGTAAATATCGCATTTTATTTCTCTCAAGCATATGTGATTCTATAACAAAATTCATGCCATGGAAAGAAGTATTGCTTGGAATCATTCTATTAATAATAAAACCAATGGAGTTATCAATCCACTTATAAAAAGAAACTAAGTTCTTGTAGTTAATTTTATCTGTAAGTCTATTAAAATAAACCTGGCGCAGTGCTGTTATGTTAGGATAATCTTGTGCAAACATAAGTTCTGGTGCTCCAAGAGCATTATTAAAAAATTCTAAAGATCCTAATATCAAAATAATATCATCATTAAGTGCCTTACAGTTAGACACCTCTATTGAAAATCTAGTATCATCTTCGACCGGTGTTCCAATTGGAATATTTTGAACTGGTGCCTTTAAAGTTTTATATAACTCAATATTTTCATCCCATTCATACCCAGCTATTCTTATCTTATTTGTAGCAGACCTTTCATCAAACTTGGAGTTCAGCGAACTAAATCGAAAAACGTGAGGAGATATTACTGAGCTTGAATTTTTAAAATCAGATCCAGCTAGATGAAATAAATTTTGTGAATAATCAAATATCGATATTTTTCCTATGGCGCTAGATTGAGTTATAGCCTGATCACATTGAGCATCAATTCTTAACCTTTCAAATGATCCAGTCTTATTGTTGACAAAACTAAAATTTAGAAGTGGATTTTCAACACCGACGGATTGATAATTTCTAATATGTTCTTTATCTTCGGTCTCTGTAAGTGCCTTAGACCAAAATCTTATCCTCGCTAATGATCCGGAAAAATCAGTAACTTTTGCATGGGTCGTTACCGACGCGTCATTTAACCCAGCAAGGTGTGATGGTATTGAACTTGAGCCAAAATATAAAAATGAACCTGACGCATTTACTTGGGTAGAACCGCTAGAGTAATAAGAGCCTGAGCCAAAACTTGCAGTCATGTATTTTGTATTATAAGTTGATATCTTGCCATCATTTTCTTTTCCAGCACGTAAAAAATAACTTGATGTCATGGCAGAATCTATTTGTCTACCATAAGAAATGTGCCAAACAGACCCGTCAAAAACATCAGTTCCGGTTAGCAAGAGCTGTATTCCTTTTTGGGTGCTATCGGTTGGTCGATGAAAAACAGCCAGTGAACCTGTTTTTATTGTCTCAGGCGTAGTTCCAACACCAATACAATTTGCTATAGTTGTAAGACCTAATGATCCCGTCGTACAAATTTTACCTAATGACATTGACGAAATTAATTCAGCTGCAGGAGAAGGTTTTTTTGGTCTTACAATCATCTCAACTGTCCAGGACCCACTGGTAAACAACCCGTCCCAAATCCAGTCAGATACTCCATGTGGAGGGTGGTCGGCTTTCTCGACCATGGTTCCCTTAGGTAAAGGAACACCTGGTGCTGAACGACTTCCACTTAAAAATGGACTCACAAGAAAACTTCCGCTTGTAAAAGCAAGAAAACCGCTTGATTCCTCACGAAACAGGCGACTATTATTTATGTCTAATTCAACCGGACCACCGGATTCTCTAAATCTAAACATTGTGTCAGGATTTATTCCGGTTGCGCGCATGACTGACTTTATACCATGAATCGTTCCTTTTGAGCGAATTGTATCCTGAATATTTATAAGAATTCTTCTCCAAATTGTACTTTGAATTTTTGCCAATGAAAGCTCAGAATTTTTTGCATCTAAGGTTATATTTTGGCCTCTTAAATACTGTTCTGCTGTAGCATCACTAAACATATTTGGTAGATCAATGCCATAATACTCAGCAACAAATGGTAACATAATGTCGGCAACAGTCTGATCATCATCATATTCTAAATCTAAAAGTCTTCCAAAGTGATCAATAAAAATCTTGATCTCATCAAAAAGCTTTGCCCACATAAATAACAACGATGCAATAAGCTGAGGTGAACCAGGTTGGCCGGTTCCAGGCATGTCAAGAGTACTAGAATATGCATCACCAACACCAGCTTTAGCTGTAGCATATCCCATAGTTTGGGCTTCCTGTTCTAAATAATGACGCGGAATCATTCGGGTGATTAAATTTGGATTATTCGCGTCGTAGAGCGATGCAGAAGCCAGTAACGTAGTATTCAAGGAAACCAGTGTTGGTTCTGCCGGGAAAAGAACTGGATTCTGTGTTATCTCCTCATTAATAACAGGGTAATTAGGTAGTGTTCTTCCTCCAAATTGCTTATCCCTCAAGTTAATATTGAAATTTGATATTTTGGCATGTAAGGAATTACCAGACGAATCTAACACAACATCATTATTTGTATAAGATCCCGTAGCTTCATTAAATTTATAATAAGCAAGTAAATCAGTAGAATTTCCGGCTGAGCCGGATGCTATATTTCTAAGTTGTGTCTTTGTTTTCTGGGTTTTATAAATTCTAAAATCATCTATTGTGCCAGAGAGTGTTGTTTCAGATTCAAAATTCGTTGAATATGTACCTAAATAATGATCAGTACCAGAACCAATCAGCAAATTTGCTGCCTTAAAATCAAGCATACCAATGTTCAAACTTTGTGAAGATGATGCGGCGAGTTCGCCATCTCTATAGATTAACAAGTTTGGATTTGTATCAGGATTACGTTGAAATGTGAAAGCGCAATGCTGGAATTTTGTATTTGATTTCTGAAATTCTGCTGATGCGCTTAATGCCATGCTACCGCTTGAAAGCGTAAAAACAACATTGGCCTTTGATGTGTCGTCTGACGAGCTTACAAAAATAGAAAAACCATGATTATTAGATAGCTTTTGAGCAATTACTGAGTTACAATTAACGCCAGGAGACAAGTTCAAATGAAATGTGCAGGTAAACGGTGATGACGTAAAATCTATAATAGGTGAGGCATCTTTCCGCTTGCTAATAGAAGGGTATAAAAAACCAGCCTGATCGACAATGCTAATGAATGTTCCTTTCTTTTCATCATAGCCATTTTCAGGGTTCTCACCTTTCTGTGTTCCTGAAAAATGTAAGTAACCCATGTATTTTGGCCACAGCTCATTGAGCAAATACATTTCATAGCCAGTCAAATCATTTAAAAAATTAGTTATATCACTTTGATGTGCATCAAATGGAAAATAGTTAATAAGTGTATCGAAGGCAACATTGACCTTACTTTCGGCAGAATCAAAGAAAGTATGTCGCTGAAATTTAGACCAATCTAGGGGAATCTGTTGAGTTGAAGATAATGCCATTCCAGGAGTGTCATTATTAAAACTGCCTGTCGTGACGGAGCCAGAAAGACTAGTCAGGCCAGTACTGCTTACTTTGCCGGTGGGTGCAGTAAAATCAGAAATAGTGCTGGTACTAAAAAGGCCAGGTTTTGAAAATGTTACAGTACTTCTTGCCATTATTCAACTCTAAAACCTTGTCCGACATCAAGAAATACTTGTTCTTGACCGTAATCTTTTATTAATAAGTCAACGGTGTAACTCCGGCCGCGAGGCAGGACTTCGGTGCGGAGTGTAAAATACATTCCGTTGTTATCGCTAGAAAGCTTTGTTGCACCATTTGTCGTTTCAAATGGTATTACAACCTGACCAGTATCTAAATCCCTAATTCGATAAAACATGCTCTCCAAAATAGTACTTTTGAGACGGTATGGTATTTTATAAACTTTTTGCTTTGTGCTTCTGTCGGTGACAAAAAATTCTATTTTTAAAATTTCATTATGCTGCATTCTAGAGGGTAATGTAACAGCTTTTATAATCAGATTGGCAGGTGTAGAATTATAATCGCTGGTATTTGAGCGCTTGACTTCAAGAGATCCAGTATGGTAACCAACTGATTCGTCGCTCGAGCACCAAATTGCATCAAATACAACAGAACCACTGGCATTGACAAAATTTAGTAATTTTTCATTTGATACATTTACCTTTGTCTGATCTGCAATAGATACTGCTATTGATGCTGAATATAATCCAGTGATTGTAGTGTCGTCTGTACCTCGCTTAACCTGTGATACTTCATATGTTTTGCTATAATCATCTTTTTCAAGCCTTAATAACATACATGCATCACCGGACACTGTGGTGGCGGCTGCGCCTGAAACAAAATTTGTTCGTGAACCTCTTATAAAATTGTTAAGATACAATGATCCTGAACTGTCAAAAACAAAATTTGCAGCTGTTCCTGTTTGAGCATCGTCATATAGGATATGTAAAGACGGCTTCTTTAATGGGTTTGATGATTGTAAGCTTGCAAAGCGTTTAACAAATCTAGACTTTCCATCATTTTCTTCACTTCCTGTAAAGGCAAGCCTAAATCCATGATCTGGTATCTTCCCATCCAGTGTTGCTGACACTATTGTTGTTACATCAATAAACAGATCTTCAGTTCCTTTTATAAATTTTTGCTCTGGTGCCAATGACTGTAGAGTTCCATCAACAGTGCCTGATACTATAAAATCAATATTATCCGAATTTAGAAGACCACCTGCATTTGCTCCTGAAGCATACCATGTGGCTGGAGTGCCTGAGGTTACTGATGCTGTATAAAAATTTGCCGAATCTAGATCTGAAAAAGCGACTAAATCGCTCCCCCAACCCTCATCAAATGATCGGGATAACGGAGCGACAACAAGCGTAAAGTTAGATGGAACTGCTGTACCACCAAGTAAATTATGAAGTTTTATCTTTGCCTTAAATGAACTGTCATTGATATCGATTACTGACCCAGTTAATGCCTTAAGAGGACTCAGATCAAATTTTATCAAACCCCTAGATAATTCGCATGAACCGGTTACACCATTTAACGGTGTCTCGTCATAGAGCTTAAATATATCCAGTGTACCAGCACGGCCGACGTTGGCATCAGATGCAGAAAATGCACCGTCGATAATTTTATCAGTAATATAAGTGTCCTTACTTCCAGTGTAGATTAAGTACATTACTCTGCGCTCCCGAAGATATCATCGCTGGTGTATTTCATCTCAAAAATTCCACCCGCTGGAGGTACTATCATGCCCCTTGCTTTCTGTGTTGTTAGATTATAGGTAAACGGACTATAATATCGGCTTCCATGAACACCAGAAATATTGAATATTTTAAAGTTAGTCAATGACATAACACCAGGGGTATTAATAATTGCATTAATAAAATCAGCCTCTATTAACGGTTGATCTATTTGATACTTGTTTAAATTTGTTACGCTTGTGAGTGATGATTCTACAAGACTTAGGACTGACGATTTGTTGGACGCGGGTGTTACGACTATTGCAAATTCTATTCCATAGTTTACAACAGTCGCATCTAAAACATCAATAGCATCAGAAATTAATCTAAATTCATTAAGGTAAAGTGATAAATTTTTCTTTAATGTGTCAGATGACATCGCTAACTGGTTAGAGCTATTTTTACTAATCACATACAGCTCTGATGCCAAGGGATTTCTAGAGCTCTTTCTTATAGATGCTCTAAATACACGGCCAAATGGTAGAGGTAGTGAATACACTCGAGCAAGTAAATCATCTTGTGTCACAATTCTAGCCTGTTGATTACGGCTGCTTGCTATGGCGCTTCGAATATCATCTATTGTTGGGCGACCCAAACCTCCGGTAGCAGGGTTGTAATTAGTCACGTCTAATGATGCAACTGCAGAAGTACTTTCAACTGCCGATGGACCCCCTGGGAATGCAATATTGACTCCAGAAACGGTATTAATATCACCGATTCCAACGTTATGAGAAATGCCACCGCCCGCACGATATCTAATTGTCAAAATTGTATTTGCTGGAGCAACTCCAAGTGTTTGTGTCTTTAACAACTTATTAGGATCAATTGCAAATCTGCTAAATGCTGGGCGGCCATATAGAGGTAATGCTAATTCAGATGGGTCTGGAACTGAATCGTTATCAGAAAGCGACTCATCTCCGCCGCCAAATGTTAATGTTGTGATGCCAGAATTGAAATCAGTTTCAGTCACAAATCTTCTAGCTGCAGACACTATCTCAAGAACCGATGGGACCTCAAGCATATCCATTGACAAATTCTTAGTCTTTTTAAAAGCTGTATTTTGAGTCAAAAAATCAACTTCGTAATAACTGTTGCCATCGCCATCTTTTACTGATATTATCTCAGATATGTTTATTTGAGAAAGCTGTATTTTTTTAAATGATGTTGATTTTCCAATTGAAAATGTTTCTGAATTAATCTCCCCTGACACTGCTGGGACTTTCTTTTCTAAAATATATGAAGAAGGATTACCACCTGAATCTAAACTGGAAACTGTAATTTTTGCCAAAAATTCATTATTAGGACCCCGTTCATTGAAGTCACACTCTTCTGTTGTTGTAAATCTAACACCACCACCAGTATCTGCGCTTGTTCCCTCTAACAGTATTGGTAGATTGATTTTTGCTGGTTCATACAAACCGAGTGTTGTATTCACTGTTGCTGGAACTTCAATAAACCAACTCAGCTCAGTTGATGCTGGTGATGCACCTCGAATTTTAACTCCGGCATTTCTCGCATGAGCTAATATACTTTTCTGCTCAACTGCGGTGTCAGGCCTTAATTCATTATACTGATGATCTAAAAAGAACGACATACTGTCACCGACATAAGCAGCCAGCTCGACAAACATCCCTCCCAAGCTCGCCTCGGAAAAATCAGCATTTGCATCTGCAAAATAATTTTTTGCATATCGAGTAAGATCAGACCGGAATGACGAAAAATCTTTCGCTAAATAAGTCTTATCTTGCATTTTTGTAATTTCACTTTTCTTTGCCATTTTATTGCACCACTAAGCTATTGTATTCATTGTAACCGTCAGGCTTAAATTATTTTCGCCGGCCGCAGGTACAGAATAACCTATAGTAAAAACAACTGTCACCAAGCCTGAAGATGGAGGTCGATCGAGTTTTTCCATCGACATTGTTGAGAGTGAAACGTATGGTAAATATTTCTGCGTAGCGGTTTTAATTCTTTTCATAACCTCGCCGTCGAAACCATCGGTTCCAAACTCTGATAATATTGCCTTTAAATTTGCACCGAAATCTGGTGCCATAACTCGTTCACCACGGTTTGTCAAAACTAAGTTTTTTAAATTGTCAGACACAGCGGAAATTAAATCCTTGTTCATCACAAACAATGAGCTCTTGTCTGTTGATAAACGCAATGGAGTTTTAGGGTTATACTTTATCGTTGTTTGTTCAAATGCAATTTTCTCATGTTCTCTTAACGTAGGAAGTGCATCACCCACTGAATCAAAACTGTATGTTGTTGCAACTGACATAACATCTCCACAATTTAATTATTCAATCTAGAAATTCAGCACCTCAGCTAAGTTCCCCTTCTCCACTTGCTGCTGTGGTTATAAGAGTAACTGCCGGCAACGGTACGGGAGCTGTGCCTGCGAGAACCATATATCCAGCAACTACTTGACCTGGCAGAACAGTAACACCAGTTTCGACAATAGCCGTCAACGCGAAACGATGGATTGCCGCCTGCATATCCTGAGCGAGTTGCTCCAGAGAAGCCCCGGACTCCCCATTTTTTTTTGCATTTTCATATGCAGTTTCTATGTCAGTCTTTAGTGTACCAACATCGGTATCATCAAATCTAATACTGCCTTCACCCATACCAGTACCTGGCGTAGTAACTGTGCCAACTGGATTTGCAGTGCCGGCGGCAGCATTTGTCACTTGTCCACCATCTGCTATAATTGATGTGATAACTGTACCAGATATCATATATTTGTGTATTGCATCAGAGACATCTTGTGCAAGTTGTGGAATGGGATCCCCAGTTTTACCAGTTGATGCGGCGGTGCTATATGCTCTCTCCAGTTCTCCTTTCAATTCTGCTAACTTTAAATAGTCCAGCGAACCAGTACCTGTTCCTGTTCCATCAACTTGAGTTGAACCACCAACTGCATCCATTTGTCCTGAATCTATTGTTACACTAGTAGAAACAAGCGCCTGTATATAATATTGGTCTATTGCCTCACCCATATCTGCACCGAGGAATTCCTGGGTACTGGTGGCATTGTCTTCCTTGGCACCATTTTCTACTGCGTTGTTATACGCTGTTTCTATACCGCTAAGTAACCCAGTAACTGCAGAACCTAATGGCATAAATTATTCTCCAAAAATTCTAGTTGATTTTAATGTTACTATTTCTTCTCTTCTTGATGCAACATCACTCTTTAATGTTCCAGCCGCATCTAAAATTTGTGGTGATGGATTACCATAACCGGGGGTCACATGAGTGTTTAGCGTGTTGCAAAACGCATCAATATTATCTAGAAGAGCATTAAGGAGATCTTCAAGTTGTTGATATCTAACATATGGCTGTACATGTATAGCGTCCTCAGGACCTGCCTCACTCTCCTCTAAACCGCCATCATCGGGGTGCCTACCTAAGAAAATGCGTGAACCACTTATTTGTATTGTTCCATCAGGTTGTAATATTACAGCTGCAAGGTCTTCGTCTTTCTTACCTTCTTTGATTATCTTAATACTACCATTGATCTCAGGATTAGTGGACTTTACAAAATATTCATTCTCAAGTTGCTTTCTGGCAATTAATCTTATTTCATCAGATTTTGCAACTATATAAGCTGAGCCGGTAACTGGTTGGATTGAACCTGTAATAATTCCTGCAGGCATTCGATCAAATTCATTATTAAGTGCGAAATTTTTGTCGCCATTAGTTTTCATTGACACATACACACGTGATGCATCAACTGCGAAATCTAAGTCGCCGGCTAATCCCTGATCAGGCTTCGAGGTGTCTCGCTCGATACGAGCAAATTCATTTTCAACTGTTCGGAATGCTGTTCTCTCCGGCTGGGAACCAGCCGCATCATTAGTTTTTGGGTCTGTCGGTAGATATCTACATCGGCCTGCTACGATATCGATTGTGCCAGAAAAATCTTCTGGAGCCGTTGTGGCGGAATTTGTTGCAGGTGTGATCTCTGGTTTATCTGGATTCATGGTATGACCGCGGTCAAGACCGAACCATATTAGTGTATTATTGCTTCCTTGTAACGCTAAATCACCGGGGCGCTTATAGAAAAGTGGGGTAGGTTCCTTGATTATTAGAGCATTTGCCGACCCTGCTTCGTATAGTGTGGCGAACGGATTACTTCCTTCTTCACCTGACAATATCGGTCCGGCTCCGGAAGAATTCATGAATGTTGGAAGTGAATTTGATTCTTCGCCTTCTTGTTTTGGCTGCTGTTTGGTCTGTTCAGACAATCTTTGTGCGTCGGCACCCGACCGGGGCCCGCCCTCGCCACCTGTAACTCCACGATATGGATGAGAAAAATTAAGATCATTTGACTGGCCGCCTGTGGATATCCTACAAACCCAATAACAATCTTCAGATTTTGGTTTTTCTAAGGCAGGTGAAATTACCCAAACAGCCTCGCCGGGTTTTACTGGGACAGCAATATGCGGTGGAAAAAATGGATATGCAACAACTGTCTCATTTGCTGACGAACCATAAAAGTTAACAATACATGTATTTACAGGACAACCAGCAAGCTGATTTTCATTTTCAATCGAGGCACCTTCTACAGTTTGATTTGAGCCTTGCCTTGGGTCAGTTATGACGTCAGTCACAATTGCTTTGTAAATTGAATTACCACCGGCTATGTCGCTTCCTACACCTTCATTTGCCATTTTTTACTCCTGTATCTTTGAAAAGATATCGTCAGGGTCTATCCGTGTAGACTGGTCTTCAGCTTTTGTAATTAATTCCGCCAGTTTGAGCAATTGTTCATTTGAGCGATTCATACGTTCTAAATATTTTGTTAAAATCGGGCCCATCGTAATATGTTCATTAGACTGCATTGTGGTGTATGCCTCATTAAACAATATTTCTGCATTAGTCCTGTCACGTAAGGCATTTTCATATATCTCCTTCCACAATAATTTTTTCTTGTCTGTGGTACTAACAAGATCTTCAAGAAGCTCTGAAAATGTGTCTATTTTTTGCTGTTGCTGTTTATGGGTTTTCTTTAAATTGTCTAAACTCAAAACAAATCCTCACTTTTAACCTGGCGATATAAGCGTCTTATAGTTGACATTGATGTTGATAATTGTTTTGAATTTAAGCCTGATATTTCTCTAATGTAGACATAAATTGCCCTCTTATTAAGTAGATCTAAATCATCAATTTTCTCAAAAACAACTATAACAGCATTAATACAAGCAACATCATTAGTATTAACAACTTTTTCTTTCAGTATTTCTAACGTCTTTTGTATCTCCGCTCTTTTTTCACCGGCGATGAGGACATCATCCGGGGATTCAGAAATTTGGTGATGTAGAATTGCCTTTCTATCAACCTGATTAAATCCTGCTAAATCATGAATTGAATATGAATTATCTTGTACTTTCTTTTTCTTTCTTGTATTTAAAATCAACCAGTTTTTAGCAACGACATTAAAATATGAAAATGCCTTCGTTCCTTTTGACGGATCAAATTTATAAAGTGTTTCGTATAAAAAAGTTACACAATCATTTTTTAAACTACCAAAGTCGTGGCGGCCTTTGGCGAAACCATAGATTAAAATTAAATTTTCAGCCAGCTTATCAAATGCTGGCATAATATCTTTCGTATAGAGTTCAGATTTTTCATCATTTGTCTCAGCCTGTTGAAATTTTTCAATTGCCGCTTGAGTTTCAGCTGTAAAATAGTGCTTTCCAGGTGTCTTTGATCTCTTAATTTTTCTTCTTACAATCTTTTTTTTCATTTTGGCGGCTCTTCTATGTTATCAACATTCCCTAGTGTGGTTGCGACTTTTAAAATTGAATCTCGACAAGCAGAAATATCATTATGAACCTGTCTAATCTGTGGTGAATCATAAAATAAGGGAATTTCTAAAACAGCTGAAATAGATTGATGTTTTTCATCCATCATATCCAACGCCAGCTCGATCTCATCAAAGAGACGAATAATTAAAACACCATGTTTATAATTGAAATATAGAGACACAAGAAGAGCAAGAAACAACAGTATTAGGCTTATGACTAATATTGTTTGCACTATCTAATTCTCTCTTGCATTACAGCACTCCAAATTTTTGAAATTTCAGAAAATGAATGAGTACCTCTTAGTATTGTGGAAAGATTTTCAGCCCATTCCATTGGTTTTGTACTATTTTTTCTAAATTTTCTAACCTTTTTCTTAAAATCTGTCTCGTTAACCTCAGCCCACTTTGCACCCTTTATAAAAATAGAACCATCAACTTTACTGCTGTGGACTTCTTCTATTTTATAATCAAGCTTTAACCATTTTCCATTATCAAGAAAATCCTTATGCCCGGACCAGTCTGTAGCTATAACTGGGAGTCCCATTGTTGCAGCCTCAAGAAGAGGTAACCCATACCCTTCTCCTCTAGTTGGTGCGATCAAGGCTTTAATATTTTTGTTTAAATACAGGCCGGCGATTTCTTCTTCTGTCATTGAGCCGTGTAATAAGTAAACCGGAATATCAGACTTTATTTCCTTGATAATTCTTGCTAAGGTAACCTTAACCCACTCCCTATCAATGCTTGTATTTCTCCCATTGTTTGTCTTTAATATAATCCCAACATTAGAATCATCGGAAAATTCTTCCATCAACCATTTTAGTGCAAAAAATGTATTTTTTCTATCAGAATATGCATTATTTCCAGTCAACTGACCGAAAATTAAAAAATTAAAATCTGTTCTAAGTACTGGTATTTCAAAATCTGGAATATTATCATACAAGAAAGCATCAGGAAATGATTCTGGAATTACCACAACAGGGGTTGTTAAGCTACCACTTCTCTCTAGCGTGCTTTTTGTATGTTGAGACGGTACCACTATCAGGTTCATCCTGTTACAACACTGTATCCAGTGTGGGTTACAAATATCAGTCTCAACCGCAGCTGTTACTCCAACGTTGAACTTCGCTAAATTATGATCCCATTCATTCGGTAACTGCACCTGAAACGAAATATCATAACCACTTGCATTATTGATATCAACTGATTCTGACATGATTTTTCCAATTAATCCATTTTCAGATCTTGGATTTATATGCCATGGTGTAATTCCCCAAGGTAAAATTTGTGTACTAAGCTTATGATTTGTTGTTTCAGATAACCACCTGTAAACCTGGCGGGTATGGTTTCCATAACCGCTCATTGATAGCAACGGCCCTCTTACACAAATATTCATTTGATTTCCTCACAAACTACTCTATTATATCTCTTATCCCAGTTCTCAATTAGCTCATTCAACGTTTCATCCCATCTATCAATTGTATTTTGAAATTTAAATTCTGACAATACATAATCTCGGGCTTTTTGGCCGAGCTGAATACGATCTTCAATGGGCATCTTATATAGCTTTGTAAATGCTGCTGCTACATCCTTGTTGTTGACATAGTCTTCATAGATATAAGGAACCTGTTGGGATCCGACAAGTGATCTTAACACGACGTCAACTGCAACACCATTTTCTGTTTCATCACGGTGGTCGACGACTTGTCGAGTCAAGCCACCTGTCTTGGCGGCAATAATAGGTGTCCCAGCCTGCATAGCTTCAAGAGTTGCTAAACCAAAGCCCTCTGCATATGACATATTAACACAAACATCTGATATATTGTGTAAGACATTAATTTTTGCAAAGTCGATTCTCTCAGTTGAAAAAACAACGAAATCACCTATCCCAAGCATTTCGGCGGTTGCAAAAAGATTTGGACCCTCAGAATCATTTGGATCTGTGTGCATCAGCAACAGAGCGTCAGGTCGTTTTCCATCAACGGTATTTTCGTCTAAAAACATTTTCCATGAATCTAGAAGATCATTGGGACGTTTTCTTCGGGCATTTCGATTCATCCAAAATGCAATAAAATGATCTTTTTTATCGTAGCCAAGAGCTTTTATTTTTGCATCTTGAATTTCACTTTCAGGCATCTTATAAAATAAATCTTCTGGCAATGCATGGGGAATAAAATTCACTTTACCTGGAAGCCTGTCCTTGATCAATTCATATGTCATATGACTATGGCAGTTAATTAAATCTGTTGCCTCATAATAAGCACCATTAAATTCTGGATAAGGTCCATTATCCCAGACATGCCAATAAGCTATAGGGCACATCTGGTGTATTTCATCTTCAATTTGCCATAACCAAACAAAAAATCTGGGATCCGTAAATAGTATTAACACGTCAGGCTTCTCAGCAGCAATGGTTTGACGTATTAGGTCTATCGTTCCAAAGCCATCAACTGGCTTAATAATAAAATCTGGATTGACTTGAACTACATCATAGCTATTGTGCTTAATAGCTGCACCAAACTGACGGACTGTCCAGGTTCCTTTTTCAAGTAATCCATTCATTAAATGTCGACTTTGAACTCCAACACCGGAGGTGCTTAAAGCGTGGTCAGACAGAAGTAGTATCTTTTTTTTCATCGATTAAAAGCGCTCCACAGCAATAAAAATAATAAAGAAAATTAAAACGTAAATTATGTACAGTGTTGAGTATTATAAAAAGGGCAATACTTACAAGAATTTCTATTTTTGAGATACAACCCAGCACGGACTGACTTTAACATACTTCTTAGTAGCTTCTCTGCTTTCTCTTCTGTTTTAGGGCCTACGGATACTTTAAAAATATCAATTGGATTCTTTTTTGCACCTCTTTTTAAGAGCACAAATCCTGCACCTACATTGTTACAGTCATAATCAAACTTTGTTCTCCAAAATTTCTTATAAAGTGCAATCTGAGCCTGGACTAAAAAATCTTTTCTCTTCCAGGCATTCCAACCATAAGAACCTGCGGTTTTCCAGTCAAGTATCCAGACTTTTCGTTTTGTCTTTCTATAATCGCACTCGATCACTGCATCGATGAAACCTTTAAATTTTACGTCATCAGCAGATATATTTTCATACAACTGATGTTCAGCTGATATGGTCTTCCAGTTTGGAAAATTTTCATCCATAAATTCAGGTATTGCAGTCATCGACGTTTCCGCCCACTGTAACCAATGAGGGAGCTTCTCTAAAATTCTTGGCTTCTCGCCGCGGGCGGCAGCTTCTGATTTTAACTTATCAATATAAGCCTCAGTATCATAGCCTTTTTCTGCCCAGGCGGTTGAGAGATCATTTTTTAGTTTGTCAATATCAATTTCGCGAGTCTTTAAAAAATTCTCTAAATGATCGTGGAGAGTAATTCCATAATCAAGATACTGTGACGGGTCATCAGTTTCAATCTTGTCTATGTAAGTTAGTTTGTGCCTATACGGGCATTCTTTCCAAGTTCTAATCTCGGAATACGAAACATGTGGTTTTTCTGTAGGGAACATAATTTAATTGTATTATTCTAAGACAGTTTGTACATTAATACAAGTTAATCATATCTTTCAAACCGTGTTTAGGCTTCCATGAAGAACATGAAGAAATTTTGTGTATATCTGCTTGTGTTTCTAATAACTCTGATTTTCTAAGCGGAACATTGATTGATACATCGGAAATGTCTTCTTTTCCTGCAACCATTTGAGCAACTTGATTTATTGAATAATTCTTACCGGTACCGACATTATAAATTTCAAAACAACTGGTGGGAGTTAGAGCTTCTGAATTGATGATTTCAAACCCAGCAGCAATATTTGCGGATATCACGTCATCAATGTAAGTGAAATCGCGGTGTTGGTTTCCAGTACCAACAATTGTCATTTTTTCGCCAGCGGCGATTTGCCTTTTAAACAATCCTATGACAGGTGCATAATGACCCTTGGTAGGCTCTCTAGGGCCATACACATTAAAGTACCTAAGAACTATTGTTTGCAACCCATAAGTTCTAGAATAGAACTCACAGAGCCTCTCCCCAAACCATTTAGAAAGTGAATATGGAGTGTTAAGTTGTGGCTCCATGTCTTCTTTAAACGGCACAGGATTATCATGACCATAAAGTGATGAGGTGCCAGCATAAATAAATCTGCAATCTTTGTTCTTTAATGCTATATCTAAAACGTTTTGTGTTCCTACAGCATTTACCTGTGTTGCACCTGACCTGTTGTTGAACGTTGGCTGAATTCGTGATCTTGCGGCAAGATGATACACAACATCAAAACTTCCAAGCTTGTCAAGGCTTTTTCTGTCAACAGATATATCAAATTCATGATACGTTGCGCCGTCATTAAAATGAAAATAATCATTCTCAGGTGCAGATAAATCATCAACTACAATGACCGTATGGCCGAGGTTGACTAGTGCATCAACGGTATGGCCGCCAATAAATCCACAACCACCTGTAACGAGTATTCTCATTAGTCACCTTTCTCTATTCGGTGACTGTCTGAATCAAAATGTTGTGTTGAAAATTCAAAGAGTTCGGAATCTTCAAGTGCAATCATCCTGTGCCGGAGACCGCGATACACATGAAAGTTATCACCTGGATTTAAAATTAACTCTTTTGCCTGTGTTATATCATCTTCATCGGAATACTTTACCAGCATTTTTCCAGACTGTAGATAGAATACTTCATCTTTGAGTCGATGCACATGCCATGAACACTTCTTTCCCTTGTTAAAAAAGAGTAGCTTCCCACAATATTCTGGCCCATTGCAAATCCAGCGTTCCCAACCCCAACCCTTATCAACATGCTTCATTGGAAGCTCAATTGTTCTTGGTAAAAATCTTGGTTTTTTATTTTTTTCTAATTTTCTTGCTATATCGCTATGATCATCACTCATTTTATTGTTCCTTATATTGGTTAAAAAAATCTATATCACGAAGTGCTTTATCATCAACATAAATGTCACCAGCAGGTTTTCCCATAAACAACGAATGAAATTTAACACCCCAACTTTGTAATTGCTGTTTAGTCGATTTACCAAAAAAATCCCATGCAAATGCCTGTGAATTACCTGATCTTCCCATACCACGGGCAGTTTGGAAGATAATTGTGTTGCCTTCATCATATAACCTGTTCACAACATCAATTCTGTCTTTGAGTGGGATGGCATTTGAATAGTCTCCATCATCTATTTTGGTACAAATAGTTCCATCGATATCAAATACATAAATCATCATAATTCCAATAAAGTTATTCAAGGCCGTTAAACGTTCCGTTCCAATAAAACCAGCTAGGTTCTTTAATTGTATCAAACTCATAATGAAATGTTTCAAGATCATCTTTACAATTTTTATAAACAAAATCAATCATTTCATTGTCATAGTGCTCTATATATTCACCGGGTTTAGATGTTTGATTTATTCTCTCAGTATAAAGCCTAAATCTTGAATCTATGATTTGACTCAATGCAGATGGTGCAATTTCTTCAACTTCTTCAAGCCTAAAAACAAAATTTACCATTAAATTATTATCAGAATCTGCCAGCCAACTTTTCTGGCTGAGCATGTGGTTTTTAGGATAAACTAAATCATGGTGAGGGCGGTGGGATGAAAACTGTGCTCCGGATATTAACCATTCTTTAAATGAAGTATGTAATTCTTCATACTTCCACATTGAATATAGTCTTGCAAAAGGATTTCTTACCATTGAAAAACTAATTGTATTTTCCCATTCAAAGTTGCCCAAACTACGTGCACAAAATTGAGCTGAATAATGATCCCACCAACCACCAAGTGTTGAATTCTTTCCAGGTGCTTGAAGCCATACATTTACATTTTCTTTCTTTCTTTGAAAATGAGCGGATTCTGTTGCGTTCCACAGCGATGCATTCATTGATGCGCTTCCAGTCTTCGGGATTCTAATAAAGACATATTTCTTTTGTACGTAATTAAAAATTTTTAACAAATGTTCTTTAATGTCGTCAACTTTTTCGGCATCATGACTCATCAGATACAGCTCCTTTTATTTTTGCCCAGTCAATTTTTTTTCTCACTATTTTATTTCTATTCCAAGCGGCGGTTAACAAAATTGGGTCAATGTCATTGTCAATAAAACATTGCATAAATGCATTTATATCTTTTGGAAAACACTTTCCGCCGAAGCCAAAATCGCCATCATGACCTGGAACGTCGATATGAGAATTACCAATCCTGCCGTCAGTTATAAATCCATTCATAATATCACTCCAGTTGCAACCAAGATTATCTGCTAACAATCTAATTTCGTTCATAAACGAAACCTTAGTCGCAAAAAAACAATTACATGCATACTTGATCATCTCTGCTGATTTTTCATCGGTGGAGATGATCTTGGTGTAAGGAAATCTATCCCTGTATAGTATACCCAACATATCACAATCAGTTTTATTCCCGCCAATCACTATTCTGCTGGCATTAATAAAATCTAAATTTGCTGATCGTTCAGTCAAAAATTCTGGATTAAAAACAATTCTTAAATGAGGGTATTTCTTTTGGTAATTTTCGGTAGTGCCAGGTACAACGGTTGACTTTATTATGAAAATTACATTATCATATGAAAAGGTAGATATCTTTTCCGTTGCTATTATTTCATCAAATACATTGTCAATGATCGATAAATCTATTTTCCCACCTTCAACACTTTCCATTGGTGTGGGAACAGAAATAAAAACAAAATTAGAAAAATTAATGACATCATGTAATGAATCTATTGATTTTTTAGGATCTTTGTCAAAAACCCTAACGTTTGCATGTAAAGCAAAACCTGCAGCTATTGCCGATCCAACAAAACCATTTCCAACTATTCCAATATTTTGCATTTTTTCCCTCTAAAGATATCAACCAGCAACTATATGCTTCTCGACAATTTTTGCAATGTCAATATATTTCTCAGCTAACATGTATACATCTTCGGGAGATGGGTCGCTAGTTTTTATAACATCAACATCGACAAAAAATGGATTCCAGCAATACTTGTATCTGGAAAAATTTTGATTTGGATTGCTAGTCCAAACAACTTGAGGACATCCAGAAAGTGTAGCCAAATGCATGGGTCCAGATGAAGGACCAAGGATACATTCAGCATTAGACAATATACCAATTGTTTCTTCTAGTGAAGTACCTCTAGCGTCGCTGGTGCCATCAAGATGTAATGATTCTTTAACACTTCCGATGCATGCAATTTTTATACTGCTGGGAAATAGGTTAACCAAATTATTCCATTTTTTGACAGACCAATTGTCTATTTCTCTAATTGATCTGTTCCTTGCATGAATTACAACATCAATTTTTTCCTTAGCATTCTTACGATAAAGCTTATATTCCGGAATAATCTCGCCATAACCCCTGATCTCAACTGCAGCGCGCCAGTGATCATAAGGTGGATTACCAATTTTTTGTGGTTGTACCCAGCTCCACTCGCATTCCTGTAATAAACTCGATGGAATTGATGCTCTCAAAAATTCTGTAACATTAAAATTGCCAACTGCAGAATTCATATGCGAATCAACGATTCCATCACTTGGAGGGTCGAAAGGAATAAATTCATCACAAAAATCATTATATAAAAAATCATTTCCTGGTCTGGAAATTACAATAATTTTGTCATATTTTCTGGATAGTGCCCTACAGTAAGCCTGCCATGAAAACAATTCCCAGCCAAATTCACCGACCCATGGTCCAAAAACAATACCTTTTTCCTGTGACACTATAACGCTTCTTGCCAATGACTAATCATTTCATCAATCATGCTTTCAAATGTATAATCAGGTTTCCACCCTAAAATATCCCTAGCTTTCGATGAATCGCCTTTTAAATATTTTAATTCCTCAGGTCTCATATACACAGGATTTTGAACAATAAAATCTTCATAATTCATATCTAATTTTTCAAAAACAACCCTGCACAAATCTCTGACTGAGTGTGTTTTACCGGTGGCAACAATAAATTCATCGGCCGTATTATGATTTACAATCATGTGCATTGCACGAACATAATCTTTTGAATGGCCCCAATCCCGGAAAGAGTCCATATTTCCAAGCTCTAATTTTTCTTGTAACCCTTTCTTTATTGCAACTGCACCTTTTACTACTTTATTTGTAACAAAATTAGAGCCGCGGCGTGGTGATTCATGATTGAATAAGATTCCGTTACAGGCATGCAAACCATAGGCATGCCGATAATGACGAACGAGATTATAACCCATCACCTTTGCACAACCGTATGGGCTAACTGGAGTCATTGGTGTTGTAAGTCTTTGAATCCCATCAGCATCTACTGAATTGCCAAACATCTCTGAAGAACTTGCCTGATAAAATTTTGCGCTTGGACAAACTGTCCTATAGACCTCAAGTATGTTCAGTACACCAATGGCGTTTGTTTGAATAGTATACATTGGCATATCAAAACTAATTCTTACATGACTCATTGCAGCGAGGTTGTATATTTCATCTGGCATAACCTCAGATACTATTCTTTGTAATGATGCATAGTCTAGCATATCACCATAGTGTGTTTTAATTCTAGAGTCACCTTTGTGTTCATATTTACCATCTTTATTAATCATATGAAGTCTATAATTTTGGTTTTCAGCAACAGAATGTCGGCGGACCACGCCATGGACTTCATAGCCTAAAGAAATCAAATATTCAGTCAGATAACTTCCATCCTGACCTGATATTCCTGTTATCAAAGCTTTTTTTGTCATTTTTTTCTACCTTATCCTCAATAAAACCTTTGTGTTTAGCCTGCTTTCATGTACATTCTTCCACAATTCTGGCACATCAAATGAATATAAATCAATAATATCGAAATTATAACCCGGAGATTCCCTAAGTTCAAAAGCCAACTTTCTATTAGTCAAAATGTATCCACCTTTTTTTACGTTATACATTGCCCACGCCAATAATTTTCTTCTAGAATCTGCGGCGTCGCTCATGCTAGACACATCTATTTCTAAGAATGCAATATCTTTATCTTTTGGAGTGCTCACATTTGTATCTAAAAATTTTATATTTGGATGAGAAAGAGGATTGAATATGTCGTAGCCGACAACCCTGTTGTAACCATAGAGGTGGCAAAGCATTTCAACGGCTATACCGATACCGGTTCCAATTTGTATTACTTTTCCATTTTTTGGAACGTCAAGCTGAGACAGTATATGCTTTATTATAAGATAACTGTGGTAGTTATAACCAAAATAAGACCACATGGCAATACCACCTTCAAAATAATCGCTCCATACTTTCTTATATCTTCCACTCACAGCTGTAACCCGGTTATTTCGAAAAATACAAATGGATCAAATCCAGAATTTGAACACCAGTGAATTAAACGATGATCCCATTGATAAACATCACCAGCAGACCACTGATGTGTTATGACATTACCCGCACCAAATGATTGTCCCCACGACCAATCAGTCAAAAAAACCAAATATCTACATGCATTTTTCGCGAGGTTATATTTGACATAAGGATAATCTCTTTTCATGTATCTTTGTAGGTAGCCATACGTATCACCGTGAGCCGGCATACATTGCCCGGGGGGAACAATGATCGAGCAATAATGTTCATATGATATCTGATTTTCATTTTTTAGCCTGTTGACAATCGACAAAAATCTTTCATCATTAAACTCATAAAAATAGTGATTTTCATTAAATCCAATTTCTCGCATATGAGCTGATCTCGTGTTTATACTTTTATTTGACACATCGAGAGCAGGATTGCCGCTATGAATTCTTTTGCTCCCTCCTGAACTAATTGGATTTTCAAGCATTTTACTTAATAGTTTAAAATCATCAGGTGCAACATCGATGCTGCCGCACTTTCTTAATTCATTTTGTGATGGTACTTTTCTATTATAATGCCAAGTTTTTGACATTTTTTCAAAATTATACATCAATCTCCTCCGAGTCTCCAAGTAATGTTGATATACACACCCGGCGATAAGCAGTCCCCCTGTCATAATCACCAAATTCAGGATGATCTTTATTAGTAATTCCAAACTGAACACAGTTGCTTGGCTCAATATTTAGATCACTACAAATATCAACTTGTGCATTCCTAAATTTATTTTGGTTGTAATCATATTCAAAATTATTACAAATATCAATACCGACACCAGCGGCTATCTTTGATATGCAGTGAAACTGATTGAATAATAGGCCGCCATCGTCTTCATTGTTCCTGCGGCACCGTAGACCAATCCGTAATCTCTCTGTTCCATAAAATGCCTTACTCATACTAAAAGCAACTGTTTCAATACATGGACGGTCAAGATTAAATTTAACACCTCTTGCTATACAGTGATACGCAGCATCAATAAATACTGGCACTTCAAGCACATCACACTTACTCAACAAATCCTGTGTCATAGGATGTTCCGAACCGAAATCGCTAAAAGGCACAGACACTATAAATGCGTCGCCCTTCCTAATTTCATCATCTTCAATATATGCCCAATTAAAATTTTCCTTCCAAGAAACTTTATGATAAGCATAGTCTCCCTTTAGAACTCGAAATCTTCTATTATGATGTTTCATATAAAAAAAATCAAAAGCCTGAGATGTTCCATGCATAAAATCAACATTATTAAATTTTTCAATTCCATGAAGCTGGTTTAACTTGCTTGTTTGCAGCCATTCATAATAACTGTTGACAAATTCAGGCAAAACAGTTTCACTATACAAGTACTTTGGATGAACTGCAGAATTTACAAAATTTATGACTTCAGAATTTGGAATTGGGCGTGATCTTCTTCCTTTTTGCTCCCAAGAGTCAACAAGCTTAACCTTCATTATCTTCACCTATAAAAATCTTATCTAAAGCCTGACCTTGATACGGACCGGTCTTATATTCATATACAAATGTATTGTCTTCTAAAATTTCATATGAATGCCCACCTTCAAACGTCATCGATATATCTCCTGTATTTAAAGTATGAGACTCTAAAAATTCTTGATTTATATCATAAAATGAAACAAGAACCGATCCCGACATTACAACCCAGGACTCTTGTGCTATAACTTTTGGCAGAGGCGGATCTTTCCAAATGTGCTGGTGTGCGCGAAATTTTCTTCCTTTATTAAGTCTTAATGCGGCAAGTTGCAGAATTTGATCATCAGGTGCAATGTCAACTCTGTCTGAGGTTGGATAATGAGGCCTACTCACTATGTGTAAAAGCCTATTATCAACTTTAGATGTTATTTTTATCATATAAGACCTCTATCTAATTTCATTATATGCCCCAAACAATTCTTTTACAGCAGGGCGCTGTTGAAGGGGTTTCATCTATAACTTTGATGTCTTGATGTTTTTCTCGGATTCGTTCAACAATTTCAGCAAGGCTCATATGACCCTTTTGGCCTGAAGCATTGGATGTAATATACCCAAATTTTGATCTTTTTATTAACTTTTCTATGTATAACAACTGAATTTCTCGAGGTGATTCGGTAAATGAATAATCACTAAAAAACAAATCATAATCACGTTCTGTAATGTTGTCGGCAGTAAAAATAGTAAGTGGCAAATCATCACATACCTTTTCAATCAGCATATTTTCTTCATGAAAACCACAAATATGATAGTCACACTCTTTATAAGCTAATATTTTTCTAGCCTGGCCGCCATGTCCCCCACCAACTTCAACAATGTTGTTTATGCCATCTAACTTGTCAAAAGTATCAAGCAAATTACTCAAAGCACAAATATACTGGAATGATGTACCCTCTACAAAAACTGGCTTTTCTGATTTTTTGTTATCGACTGGTAATATATCAAAACCAACCGGTGGATTTCCAATTTTATCTTTTTTGCAGGCAACTGACAGATAATCAGGTGCCAAAAGAAAAGAGTTATTTTTGTCTAAGTGTTTAGCATATTTCTGGTTTAACTTTTCGTTATGACAACCAACTACATTAAAATACTCTGGATACATTTTGAAATTTTTGAATATTCTGTTATCGGTTGCAGCAAGCCTACAGAAACTTTTATATCGACCAAAAACAAAATGTTGCCCTGTTTTAGCGCGTTCTTGAGCCTCATCCGCCCTAAGTGATTCTTCATATTTTCTTATTGCATCAAAATCTGTAGAACCTTGATTTGGGGCTTCAAATACCGATGTATCAAATACTGATCTTAAAGCGTTTGGTTGAGGTGTCTCGATACCTTTGGCAAAATTATCTGTTTCAAATATTGATTTTAACATTTTTTTTCTCCTTAAGATGGTTTTGTTGCTGACCATTTTTTATAGCTGTACACAATCTCTTCATCTTCTTTTTCTATAACTTGTATGGGATTCCACCCAAATGTGCCACCATTTGTTTCCGCCAGTCTTCTCTCTATATTTGAATTAAATTTTCCATGTCTTAAAATATTGATCCATGGGGCAAGGGGTTTTTTTCCACATAACAAAGTAGCACCATTATTTTTTGCTGATTCTATATTGTCTATTTCATATTGATGCAATCCCATACCTGGTTTCATATATCTGAAAAATAAATCTTTCGTCATCATTTGAGGTGCGGCATTAACCCGGTATGTCATTTCCTGACTATATTCCAAAAAATCAGCATCATGTTCAGTGCAAGAAAAATATTGGTGGCCGCCGCCCCAAAACATAGCAATGCTATCTGCAACGCCATTTATAATTTTCTGTTTCGCCTTTTCAACAAGTTTTTTATCAACATCCCTAATCAAAAATGTATCTTCTAAAAACATGGTGAAATAATCTTCTGGAAAACTATTGATTATTGAAGCGAACGGATCATAAATTGTCTTGGGTGGAAAATCACTCTGCCTTCCTGCGGAATGGAAGACAAAATTACTTGGTAGATCAAAATTTGGCTCAGTAAAACCTAAGACATCGACCTGTTGTTCTGGTCCCCAATGCCTATTAAACAAGGCGGAAAAACCTTCCAGCAGTTCATAATAAGGATCACATGTAAAAACTAAAACCCTCATAATATTTTTCCTTTGTATGCTACGACGTTTAAGCTCATTAGCATTCCTGATTCTTTTTTCATATGTGGTAAATAAGCTTGGCTATAGTCATCTATGTGGGCATGATCAGTTTTTCTCCAATCATATTTTTTAATGCCAACAAAACCAGCCTCTTGTAGACATTTTTTCAAATACTCAAAATCAAAAATAATTTTGTGCTCATCTAAAGGCCCTTCTCTTCCACCAGAAACAAGACCTATTATTTCTAATATTGATTTATTTTTTGTGTATACCTTACAGATACTTTCAAAATCAGGAACCGCTATCTTTATTTCTCCGCCTGAAATCAATTTTGAATTCCAGAGCTTTAGTGTGGGTATTAATTGATCTCTGGATATATGTTCCAAAACATGACATGCATAAATTTCTTGAATTGAATTTTTTGAAATTTTAGATAACTTTGTAACATCGTCAATAATATCAGCGGCGGAACCCTCTAAAAGATCAATATTTAACCACCCTTCAAACCTCTTATTACCACAACCAAGGTGGAGCTTAATATCATCCATTTAACACCTCATTAAATAGCTCAACAATCTTTACAGCCCATTCGTCACGATTGTATTTTTTTACCTCAAGCAAGCCATTGTTAGCTATGTTAGCCGCTTCAGTCTCATTGTCTAGATAATATTTTATTTTTTTCTGCAGGTCTTCTTTTCCGGAAAATATCACCAAATGTTTCTCATCTTCAAACATCTCTTCTCTTCCTTCCCAATCTGTTGTCAGCAAAAATCCACCTGCTGCCAGAACTTTAAAAACACGATCAGATGCTCCGCCAGACGTTGAAATGTTTACATTTATCCTTGATGAACACACGGCTAATGCATGATTTTTTCCATATGCTCCAGTAATATGTGTTACATTTGGCTCAAGGTTCATGAGTAATTGACTTCTATTTGAATGTAGAGAACCAATAAATGAAACGTCAAACTTCTTATCTACTTCAACAGGAGCATCAACAGTGTGATCAAATCCCTCATAGACTAAGAAAGATTTTTCATTTAATTTCTTAAATGACGGTACAACATTTCTAATTGCAACTGCTGCAAAAGTGCAGTAAGAAGCCTTTTTCAAATAATCTTCTTTGACTGACGTTAATGGATCCATATACCAATAACAGGTTTTAAATCTATCACAAATAAATTTAACTGTTTCTTCTGATATTTCTTCACACTTTGAAAATACCACTAAATCAGGATTTTCTGAAATCACAACGTCCTGAAGCTCTAAATCTCTATTTGCGTCACCTAAAGCTTGCCCCCTGTCTCTAAAAGAATACCTATAGACATCATGACCTGCTGCTTCAAATCCTCTTGCTTGTGAATTATTTGTTGACATGTTTTTTTCATCAAACACTGCAATATAGAAAATTTTCATATCTTTATCCTAAACATCGCCTAATTCATACACAATGTTTTGCCTAACGGGGTGAAGTGGCTTAACTCTATCATACACTGATTTTCCTTTTGCAAAATAAACGAAATCAACAGGTTTATTCATTGCACCACATGCATGATAAAAAACAGAATCCGGTAAACACACAGCAGAAGATCTACGCATTATTTCGAACTGTGTTCCAATTGACATTGACAAACCATCATATTCAACACCGACCTCAATAAAGTGCGATAAACCTATATTTTTCTTAAGCCAGCTTTTGCCATATCCATCAGGTAAATCTTTTGCAGGAACACCTGTCTTTGTCTGTATAAACCCAAACTTATTATTTCCCACTAAGTTGTCTATCACCTGATTTGCCATTTTAATTTCTACTGAGGTTGTAAACAACTCAGTTGTAGGATTTATTGCTCTATCCAAACCAATATCAACATAATTTGCAAGAATTTTTTCTTTATATGACTTATGCTGTGGAAAGGCAATTTTTGAAATATTGTTTTTTTGTGCAAAATCAACACAAGCCTGATGTACTTCTCGGCAACCTATATCGAAATTAGGATAATCATTCCACGCATCTTTCGTATAAAATATCTTATCTACATAAGGGTTTGAATCAAATAGTTTTGCAGTCTTAAAGCGCTCTAACGTTGCTACTGATACTTTTTCTCCAGTTACAAAATAAAATTCTCTAAGTGCCGGAGTTAACAAAATACAATCACCAAGACCATGAGGGTAACATATCAACATCTCTACAACCTTATCCTTCCGCTTTTCCAAATAATTTTTGATTCAACTCTTTTGTTTCATCGTCGATATAGGAAAACAATTCATCCTTATCTTCATATTGAATCCAGCGATTAATTACCTTCATCTTTTGAGCATTTTCATCAAAGTTTTGCCCATCAAAAGAACTACCTGATCCAAAATTCATAACGGTATTCAAACCATTATCACTGAACGTTAAACCCAAGTCATCACAAATTTTTCTTCTATAATCTATGCTCGTAAACCAAGTATCAAATTTAATCGTATAGTATCTTGAATTCTCACCCAGCGCTTCTTTCGCGTGCTGTTTCCAAAGAAGCATTCTTTGAGAAAGAAAATCTGCAACATCAGTGGCACCAGGATCTGGTGGATCTAATTTTCTTTGTAAGCATGATGCAACAAAATTATGAGCAGAACGAACAATCAATATATGTTTAACTTTTTTTAGATTTTGTAGCTGTGGAAATGTATGAAATTTATTTTTATTATATTCGTCTAAATCAAAATCTTCAACATTGTAAAAAACTGATTTGATATTGACAAATTGATTATTTTTTACACCTTTAAAAAATTCTTCTTGTAATGACAAACTTTTTTGTTTATCCAGCTTCCAATCGTGAAAAAAGTTTTTTATTTTATGATTTTTGTTTTCTTCGTTCCATCCATAAAAAACAGCCATTGCTGGTTTCATTGCAATGAGCTGCTTCTTTTCCCAACCTTTTATACAGTTATTAAAATGAATTGAATCGTGAGTTAATTGTTGCGCAAGCCAATTGACTATTGCATGTTGACCTGTTCTTTTCATTGCTGCTATAAAATACGTGTTCATTTGTCTGCTGACCTCATTACTTTCAAATAGTTAAGTGGAATACCATGGCCGTAACCAAAATTGGCAAATAAAATATCAGTGTGGCCCTCACTGGTAATGCCCACTTGATCTACATGTACCCAACCATTTGTTTCCTTTTGAGACATATTTGGCCCACCTACAGCAATGAAATTTAAAGAGTGTAACAGTTGAATTAAAAGTTCTGGTTCATAATGTGATTGGTCTTTCTTTGTAAAGTTAACTTCTATATTGGCAAAAATAATCTTTGCTGTTGCTAGAGAAATTAATGCACCTCTAATTGCTTCAAATTCTGCGCCTTCAATATCCATCCATAAAAAACCCTGACCTGTAACACCCTCCAGAATATTATCAACTGTTGTACATTGCACTTCTTCCTTTAGGTAATATTCTCTATTTTTTCCAGTTGCACTTAACCAAAAATCAGATCTTCCATCTTTATGACCCATCCAACCGGCTACTTTACATTCTTGCGCACTTACAGCACAATTTAAAAGAGTTCCAGGAAATTTTTCTTTTAAGAAATTATATCTGTCATTCTGTGGTTCAGCACCAATTATCTTTAAGTCTGGATAATGCTCTCTAAAAACCCAAGCTTCAGTCCCGGTCATTCCAGGGCCGAGAGTTAAGAAAAAATCAATTTGTGGAGATGATCTCTTTAAAACCTGTGTTATTATCCACTCAGTATATTCCCTCCCGGTCCAGTCTAGCGTATCAGACAATACCCTATCCCAATCAAAATTAGACATGCAAATCTCCACACCTTAATGCATAGGTTCCTTTTTTTTGTACAACCAATGATGCACACTTATTGGCAAACTTTATAGAGCCTATAATATCATCGGTAACTGAATGGAAAATAGAAAAGGAAGCCACAAAAGTATCGCCTGCACCAGAAACATCAAAAACTTCTACACTTTGAACTGGATAAATTGAACCATTATATGCTGCGCCTCTTTGACCCATTGTCTTAATGACTGTGGACGTTTCATCGACGGTGGCACCTGCTGCTTCATATTCTTTCTGGTTTAATTTTATTATTGAATTTTTAAAACATGATACGTCTGATTTTTTAGAATCAACATATACAATTTGGTTTATTGTCTTAGTAAAGTCAAGCATTTGCTTTTGTTTTAAAAAACCTTTATTATAATCAGAAATTATCACAACATTATATCCACCTTTTAACGCAGCATTTATTTTCGATGATGAAATATCAAGATAATCTAAATTCTTAATGGAATTCAAACCAGAGTCAAATCTCATAATATGCTGATTACTCCTGGCATCAACATACCGGGTCTTTACCGATTCTGCTTTTTGTGTTAAAAAAGTAATATTGTTGGTAAACGCCTTAATATTTTGCACCACATTACCAGCCATTCCAGGCATCTCTTTAGTCTCTTTATGACTTAAAACTGGAACGGGGGCTTCAGGAGAGAGGCGATTACAATAACCATAAACAAACCTATCAACACAACTATCCCCTATCACAAGAACCTTCAATGATCTTGCTTGTTGAATAACCTTCAATTCTTTCGAAGAAAATAAGTTTTTTTGCATAATTTGAGCCAATTACTTTTTTATCTTTATAGTCGGATCCTACTATCATTATATCAGGACTTATTGCTTTGATTAAGTCAATTAACCCCTGTTCGCTGCTAAAAATCCTAACTTCATCAACATGTTTTAATGACAATAAAAATTCCATCCTATCAAGCTGATTATTTAAGGGTCTCAAATTACCTTTTAAATTCTTTACCCTGGCATCTGAATCTATTCCTATTATCAATATATCACATTGATTTTTTGCAAATTCAAACATCCTAATGTGGCCGATGTGTAAAACATCAAAACAACCATTAATAAAACCAATAACTCTCATTTCAGACTTTCTGCAGCTATATATTCCCACTCAGCTTGAGTCATTTCACCTGCTTTAAAAATTTTTGAATAGATTTTTTCTTCATGTTGAGCGTTATCATTATTACAAACTAAAAATTTACTTTTCGCTGTCATTGCTTTCATTAATTCATTCGGTAGGGCATAATGAAAATTAACAAGAACTGGACTTTTTCTTCCTGTAATAAGATGACCCAGGTGAATATTGTTCGTAATGAGATCGATTATTTTCTCATCACAAAACACCGGGGTGAATCGAAGGCCGAGGTCAGATATTACGTACTCTAGCATACTAAGCTGATTTACAAATTTTTCTCGGCTTTTTCCTTGATATGGTGGAACAAATACGGTAAAATCGTGGTGGCCGCAGGCTTTAGTGTATGGGAGTGGTGGCCCATATTGTAGCGGTGGCATCTTTGGAGTTTGAACTGCCTTTGAATGAATTGATGAATTTACTTGATATCGGCCTGATTCTAATTTTTCTGGAATAAAAATGGTGTGTGCTTGGGTTTTTGTAATACAATATTCTGATAGTTGAATTTTGTCTATTATTAGCATATAACATCTGGATGCCATGATCCAATCATCATATTTTGTGCATATTTTTGTCACACTAACATGGTGAGGCCAAGCCAATCTGGCAAAAATCCCTATTGGCATAAATGTATTTTTTGACGCTTTCATTACATAATCAAGTGGATCGTTTCCAAGATCTGTCCAAAAATTACAGTGACCTTCAGGAGGAGGTGCGGTATCATTAAACGATTCTCGGTATGGGACAGTTATTATAAGCCTTCTGTCTGTTAAGCGAAGTAAATTTTGAAATGCAGTCTTCCAGTCTAATATGTGCTCTAAAACTTCAGAACATATAACTGTTTCCGCGCCGGTCACAGGAAATGTATCTAAATCTAGTATATTTGATTCAGTAAAATTAAGCTTTTCTAAATTTTCTTTATTCCTTCCGGTAGCGGATATATCTGTTGCATATACATTGTAACCCATCGACTGCAGGGCTGACTCCAGAATGCCATTTCCGCACCCAACCGTCAACACTTCTTTTTTTGCTTCGAAAACTGGAAGTGCATCAATAATTGAAACATGTCTTATATCAAGATTTTCTTGCATCATGCACGTTCCTTATTCCATCTTCTAAAGAGATTCTTTCGGTGTCATAAAATCCATCTATCTTGTTGTTGTCACTACAGGTAAAATTTTGATATTTTCCAACTAAATGTTTTGGGAATGGAATTTCTTTGACATTTGCTCCTGTAATGTGAGATATTATTCTAGCGACATCTAAAAAAGAACGTGGAGATCCAGTGCCAACATTGTAGATTCCTGAATCGAAATCTATAGATTTTTTTGTGATATCAACAACATCATTAACATGAACAAAATCTCTTTTAAAGTTTTCACTTCCTTCAAATACTTTTATCTCATTTTTCTTCGATTGTAATAAAAATTTATGAACTGGAGAAGCCATATCATTTTTATGATCTTCATTATGACCGTACACATTAAAATATCTAAGGCCAATAATTTTTGCTGACTTGAAATCCAGCATTTTCTGTTTAGCAAACATGTCAAATGATGCCTTGCTAATTGCATAGTAATTTAATGGTGTCATCTGAACATCTTCAAAAAAACCAAGATCACCTAAACCGTAAACTGAAGCTGAAGATGCATAAACAAATGGAATTTGTCTTTCGATGCATGTATCAAGTAACTGCGAACTAAACTGAATATTATTATAGGCGATCTTTGAAATATTTGTTTCTGTTGTTGATGATATTGCACCCATGTGATAAACAGCAGATATTGCGCCAGACTTTAAAATTTCAAGTGCAGGTTGTGGATTATACATACCAGTCTTATTAACATCACAACAAAATTTATTAGAAAATTTAGTTGCTAAATTTGAGCCTATAAAGCCAGCAGCACCTGTCACCAATACACTCACTTTATATAACCTCTGCTTTTAATAAAAGTAACTGAATTGTGCGCATCGATTCTCATGCCACCGTCGTTGTTTTGAGACCTGGGTTTATTTGGATTTTCCGTAAATTGATAGACATACAATGGTTCATCTATAAATTTTATTTTATCATAACCACCGTCAACTTGCATAATTTGCTTAATTATAGGTAAAACATATGCCTGATCACAACCCATTGTAAACCATTTATAATCCCACCTTAAAAAATTTACAATCGGTATTTTCAAAAATTGCTTAACCCTAAACGTTGACATTGCAGATGTAATCCACGGTGAGTCATATGGGTCCCAATTCTCAAAATTATCCGGAATCTTCTTAGATATTCCAACTTCATTATTGTGGGAATATTTCCAATTTGTATACACATAATCCACATTGTCGTCTTGATAATGAGACCAAATTTTTTCCAATGCACTATTGTCAGATAACCAGTCGTCACCATCTAAAACGCATATAACATCATCAGGATCACACCTTATGGCATATTCATAAAGATTTAATAGCTTCCATTTTCTTACGCCATTAGGAACAATGTTTAATTTATATCCCTTCTGTAATGCATTACCTTGCATTCTCTCATAATGTGAAGAAAGCCATTCCCTTGTATCATCTTGACTATTGTCATCAATAAAAAAATGTTCATCAGGAAGTTTTTTCTGTGACGCAACTGAATCTATGCAGTTGACACAAAATTTATGTGAATTGAATGATGGTGAAAATACCCTTAACTTTGGCATGCTAATCTTCTTCTATCATTACAGCCGGCTGATTTCGTAATATTTCAAGATGAGGAGTAGGTTTGGAAAAATCAACCGGGGAATGAAATACCCAACCACCCATCTTGTCGGCTAAATCAGATGCCAGTAAGTCAATATCATCATTTGTTACCTCACTCCATGGGCGCTGGAAAAACATATTGTTCTCAGCCGTGTCTTCTTGTTTTACATCATAAAGACTTTCCCAATGCTTTTGCCAGTAATCTTTATAGGTCCGAATTTTTCTAGACATATTGAACCAGCTGTAGTGGTGAACACCAGGTAGTTGTGTTATCAGCGAATTAAACCAATTCTGATATTTTTCAAGTGATTCTTTATCACCAGTCAGTACCTTCATTCTGACATTATGAATATCTTGAGTGTAAAAACTAGCATGGTTAATTCTTTCAAATGTATCTTTATTGATATAATCACAACCATCTGTACCGGGTGATGCATACAAGTTATTATCAGAATCAAATTTTCTCAATTCTTTTGGTATCCCATGGGTTATATGAGGAAGATTTTTACTTAACCGCCATTTCCATGGGTTGATATCAGCTCTAACCTTGTCTGCGCTGCCCCAATATTCAATTACTGGTAAACTTATAAGTTCAGCACCATTAGGAAACTGCATAACAAGATTTTTAATATTTTTATAATCATGTTCATGAACCACCTCATCGGCATCCTGTTGCCAACAATATTCACTACTACATAATTTTCGTGCTTCAGCTTTTTGGTCACCATCAAATACTGCAAAACGAGGATGGTTCCAGTCTCTAACATTTTGAGCAATTTTTAATTTTCCACTGTCTTGAAGCTTTGCCATTGATTGTAGTTCTTCCCAGGTACCATCTGTCGACCCGCCATCTAAAACTACTACCTCATCACAGAAATTTAACATTGACATTATTGACTGTTGCCATGGGTATTGATGTTTTATGCAGTCAAGCACCGTAGTATAACCTGATATAGTTGGAGAATAATTCATTGCATGAGAAATAGAGCTCCAAAATTTATCTCTGGCAGCATATAGATAAGACTCAGTGTCTACTAACGGGACATCGGAAAACCACTCTTCATCCTTGTGTTGCACATTGTCATTTAAATTTAGTTTACATCCCAACAACTTAGCTTCAATTACTGTTCTCGGACAGGTATCACCACCAGGTGGAAGATAAACCAGCCCTTCTGCCTTGGCCATTTCTTCAAGTACTTTTCCATAAGGCCAATTTTGAATTATTTTAAAGTCTTTGTCATTTTCTTTGCACCATTCGACTGCTGCTGAAGTACCTTTTATCCAGCTAGTTGAACCGACAACGAGCCAACCTTTTCGCTCAATATTTTTGCAATCTTCCCTTAACATCTTAACTGCAACAAAAAATTGATCATCAAAAACTGACGATAAAACCCAGCTTTCTTTTTCTCTTAAAAATGGAAATCTATCAAAGTATAACTTCTGTTGCTTTTCTGACATAAACCATATAGACTTTGCACCGTAGAAAAAAGCTGATATTAATTTTCCATAAACTGCCTCATGGCAGTCACAGTCTTTCTTTTCATTTTCAAAGTGTTTTTCAACACTTCTGTATTTGCAAAATTTATAGTCATATTCCAAAATAGAATATTTTAAATTTGCAACTACAGTAGGGATGAGCTTAACATCGAATTGTGCAAAATTTCCAAATATCCAATATTTTCCATGTCCACTTTCTAAAGTTTTCATTGTTACATCTTTTGCATTGACACAAAAAACTGGAAATTTTGATGATTGGATAAGAGCATCAGTAGTTAGCTCTGCCCCGCCGGTATATTGTTCTTTAAATAAGTCGGCAACAAAAATAACTTGAGAATCTTCCGGAACCAATATTTCATCAGATCCAGATCCAAATGGTGAGTTTAACATAACAAATTCCTACAGAGATAAAAGAATTGTAGTTATTTTGTATGTAAATGTTTAAGCAAAATTAATTCTATTTTTTATTGTACATAGATCAGATCGATCTGAATATTAGAATTAATAATCTAGATCTAGTATTTAAATTCTAGTATTCTAATATTCTAGTTAATAAAATACTAGATCATTAATTTATAAATTCTAGTATGTTTCAAATTCCCATACGGCTGTGATCGTAACATCTCCAGGATCGGAAGTAGCCTGATATGCAAACCCAACAATTTCAGCCTGATCAAACATTGCAGCAGGATTAAAAATTACATGGTAATTAGTGTCATCGCTTAAGGAAGAAACAGTGACAGTGTCAGTTGGAGTTGTGCTAATATCTCGTTGCCCAGGACCATTTTTATGAAAAGTAAATGTTGTATTTCCACCAGCTAAAGTGCTTCTATAAGTCAGTGAAATTAATGAACCAGCAAATGGTGAATTCATTTTATTGTTCAGGCCTAGTGTAAGACTTGTGTCTGAACCGACAGAATCAAATCTTACGTATTGTCTACTCGTAGCTCCCGGGTCACTTGTATGCGTTGTAAAGTGAAGCTGCCTAGCCCGTAATGAACCAGACACGACCATGTCGCCACCTATGACTGCAACTCCCCTGGTCGGCCCTCCTATTGATCTCGAGCTACCGCTTACACTGAAAAATACATCCTGCGCATTATTTGCACCATACCCCGGAGCATTACCAGTTGAATCACATATTGCATGTTGATTTGCATCACTTTGAATTGTTTCAGATACTAAATTCAAAGCCCTACCAGCAGGACCACCCAAATCAGATTGGCCGTAAATACTACCTGAAAATACTACGTCACCACCAAATATAGAATTAGATCTACTGCCACGATTCCTACCAGTAGTTGCAGCCTGAGCTGTTCCTATTTGAGTTCGAGAACCTGATATATAAAGTGCAACATCTCCCTGTTCAGCATAATTTGGATCTGATGATGAACCACCTGAAAGTATTAGAACCTGACCGTGTTCAAATTTTGAATTTCCATTAAAAATTGCCGGTCCATAGACTGTAAAAGTATCAGAGCCTGAGACTGTTAATGAACCGGAAATAGTCATCGAACCAGTTACTGTCATTGAACCCGTGACCACGGTATCTGATGAGCCACTAAATACTACTGACCCACTAAATGTAGTTGATCCACTAACGTCTAGATCACCACCAATAGTCAGTGGACTACCACCATATAGAGACCCGGATATTACAACGTCACCACCGAAAACAGATGTCCCCCTATCAGTGGGATCATCTTTTGAACCGGCAGATCCTGACACGAAGAATGCAACATCAAGTCCATCCGCTGGATCAACAGAATTTCCGGAACCTCCGGACAAAATAAGTACCTGACCATTCCCACCAGATCCACTCATATGAATCATGTCTACATTACCAGCCACAAGCTTAACATGGTTATTTGATGGAAAGTCCATATATGTGTCACTATCACCCAGGTGCTGGAGTCTCTTAGATATTGCAATGTCAGCAGTATGACTACCATCAATTCCAACAACAAATGTGCCGGCACCCATGGAACTAACACCGGTGGCACCAAATCCAAACCGTCCATCAGCTCGTGCTCTAAATAGTGTATCACCATCTCCATCTTGCATATCTAAGAATCTGGAGCCTGATCCATTCCCATCAGTTCGAAGCTTGAGAACATGTCCATTGCTGGATTGATCATTATCAATAAGGGCAACAAATTTGCCATCAGCATTTCCATATACATTTAATGCCGTAATGCCAATTGAACCAGTACCAGTCGATAAAGCACCTGATACTACAACGTCTCCACCAAATGTTGATACACTTCCTTTTGCACCAATTCTAGGAGAACCAATAGCCCCGGAAACAAAGAAGTATGTATCACTCCGACCGGGAGCAGGTACCACATAAGCAATTCCATTGTCTCCGGCAATAGATACTGACGCTGTTGTTACAAACTTTCCTGGCTCAGGAACATTAAATGACCCAGTTAAAATATCTGACGTTACACTAATTTCTATTTTATCAGTGTTCTTGCCTTCGGTCCTGATTCCACGACCTGGCATCAACGTCAGAGTGTTTCCATCTTCAATTGTTTGGTTAACACCAGAGCCACCAGCCACAGTGAAGCTTGTCATGCCTCCACCACCACCGCCTGAGGATGCTATTGTAACCGCACCATTTGATGCAGATGTTATCGTAATGTTAGAACCTGCTCGAAGATATGAGGTCCCGTCAGTTAATTTTGTTAATGAACCCGATAGTCCTTGATTAAAGCTCGAATTCCCATTGAATATTGCAGGACCATACACGGTAAATGTATCTGATCCTGAGACGGTTAATGACCCGGTAACAATCATTGAACCGGTAACAGTCATTGAACCGGTAACAAGTGTATCAGATACACCACTAAAATCAACAGACCCACTAAATGTTGTTGAGCCAGTAACCTCTAAATCACCGCCGATTGAAAGAGGGCTTCCACCGTGTAATGAACCTGATATTACGACATCACCACCGAAAACTGATGTACCTCTTCGACCTGTCCCTCTCGAACCGATAGCTCCGGAGACAAAGAAATTAGTGTCTGTAAATGTTCTAGGATCTGGATCATGTGCTGATGATCCGTGACCGGCTGCATCAGAAAGACTTCCAGAAAATAGAAGCACTTGATCTACCCCTGCATCTACTTGTAAGGCACTACTTTTATTTTGTGTTTCCACCCTGAAATCTTTATCAACTCCACTCTGGTTTATTACCACTGTTCCGTTTAGATTTGTATCACCCTGAACATCTAACGTCGTACCATTCCATGTTAAGTCAGCATCAGAAGTCAGTGTATCAGTATCAGACCAAGTTGCAATTCTATTTAGTGCACCTGATCCATCTACTGATCCACCACCACCAGTCGCAGCAATTGTAACAGATCCATTGGCTCCTGATGTAATTGTAACATTAGAACCAGCTTTCAAGTAAGATGTTCCATCTGCCAGTCTGGTAAGAGATCCAGTCAAATTTGTGGATTTTAATGTATTCGTTGTTTTGTTGAATGTGAAAGTACCTTCTGCACCAAATGCAGATCCTCCATCATTAAACTGAACTTCAGTATCAACACCTGCCGGAGAGCCACCTCCACCTCCGCCAGTTGCAGCAATTGTAACGGCACCGTTCGATGCAGATGTTATATTGATATTAGACCCGGCTCTTAAATAGCTAGTGCCATCCGTTAATTTCGTCAAAGATCCTGATAAACCCAGCAGTGCAAATGTCGAACCAGATACGACCACCGGTCCTTCAACTACTGTCACACCCCGATTACTTCCACTGTCCTTTGATCCAATTGAACCGGATATTTGTATTCCAACATCACGACCTGGAGTGCCCATTAATTCCGCGGAGTCATTCCCTAATCTTACACATCTTCCCGATACGTCTGTAGCCCAATCAGATGTTCCCGGAACGGGTCCAACACTTTTAATATATGTTTTCTGATCATTTGACCCAAGTAGTAATTTAAAACTATTTGTTGCCATTTGAAAAGTTCCGGAAACTACTACATCTCCACCAAATACTGTTATGCCCGTATCGGAAAGTGTGCCACCCATTTCTCCACTTGAGCCTGAAACAAAAACGGAAACTGCATTATCAGCAATTACTGGAAATGTACTTTGAGGTCGATCAGCAATTATTACCGATCCGCTAACTCCAATTTTCCTTCCATCTGAACCTGAAATTGAACCTACTAAAGCCATTATTCATCATCCTCCAGAGGTGATAACATCATTTTGTATTTTTTACCTGTTAGGTTATTAATAACAATCAAGTCATCTGCCTCTTCCTGTATTGTCCAATTACCTTTATCATTTCTTAAATGAAGGTCACCGGTGTAAATATTTGCCCATCTATTGGTTTCGCTGCCAAGGTTATAAGTACTGTCTGCACCTGGTACTATGCTGGTTCCAATAACACCATTAATTAAAATATTATCAGATACCCCATCACCAAGTGTGACGGCACCATTAACTTGAAGTGATCCAGTAGTGAGTAACTGATTTGCTCCAGGAGCACTCCAGCCAAGAGTATCTGCAACTCCCCCGGATGCTCCAATTGTGACTGCACCATTTGAAGCTGACGTGATTATAACATTCGTACCTGCTCTAAGATATGAAGTTCCATCTGTCAATTTTGTCAGTGAACCAGACAAACCAAGTGATGCAGTAACAAACCCATTAACTTGTAGAGTTGTGTCACCTGCTCCAGGATTGTTTTCACCTATATAAACTTGATATAGTTTTCTATTTGTCCCTGTTCCGCCAATCCCAACTGCATCTGCTACACCATCATTTGGTCTTAATATACTTCCCTCATCAGTCCATTCAGAACTAATTGCTGTTCCTGTAATCGTAACAGCGCCGTTAGACTGAGAAGTTATATTGATTCCTGAGCCAGCTATGAACGCAGATGTCCCATCAATTAGTCTTGTTAATGAACCTGATAGACCCATAGATGCCGAAATAAATCCATTCGATTCAATGTTAAATCTATTGTTTCCAGGGCTATCTCTAGAAATCAAGACAGGATACTGGCTTGTATCAGCTCCAGTAGAACCTATTCCAACATTCTCAGACACACCCTCATTAGGATGTAGAATACTTCCCAGGTCAGTCCACTCTGCGCTAACTGCAGTTCCCGTAATTGTAACAGCACCGTTCGACTCCGACACGATATTAATACCGGAACCAGCTATAAGATAACTTGATCCGTCTGTTAATTTTGTCAGCGAACCGGACAACCCTTGATTAAAGTCGGAATTTCCATTAAACACTGCCGGGCCATAAACTGTAAATGTATCAGAGCCC